>JAAUXT010015683.1_pt1 | contig 46716 bp, 35 predicted proteins | sample 7278171 | NCBI WGS metagenome assembly JAAUXT01 (sample SAMN14350112, study PRJNA611818) | marine sediment metagenome | isolation source: surface marine sediment (1.8m) | place: French Polynesia: Moorea | collected 2018-08
AATTTAACATCACCGGCAACTTTTATGTAAAACCCTGGTATTCTCTTGAATTTATAAGCCCCTCCTTAAAAAGGTGCCTAAAGAAATCTTCTGAACCCCTGATGTATTTTTTAAAAAGAGGGCCGATGGAAGGCGCTATTGACCGTGCTCTTCAAAAACAGGTGATCGATGCCCATATCCCCATCACGTTTAAGTCAACGCTCACCGTCGATGATGCGACGATCGTTGCCATTGGAAAACATAAACCCAACTTTATGATGACCGGCATTTCTTTCCCATTTGATCACCCGGATTCTGTTATCGTTTTGTATGATGACCGGCTGTCGCATAAAATGTATACTTATATTACAGTAGCGGATAAAATCGGGCAGCTGGTGGTCATCAATCCAATCGAAAGAACAGATCATGAGCTGCGTTTGGATTGGAGCATTAAACGCTTTGAAGAAATATTTAATGTTAAAATTTCAACCATTGCGCATCGCTTTGCCGCCCCCTTGAGCTTGAATTTCTTAAAGAGCGCCAGAATTGATGGCCGCTACTATGTCGGCGAGGCAGGCGGCTTTCAGGATGGCCTGTCTGGTTTTGGCTTGATGTACGCTTTCAGATCCGGATACCACGCAGCCCAAAGTATCATCCAAAACGATGACTATGACCTGCGCTGGCAATCGGCTATGCTCAAACCCATAGAAGTTTCCCATATCAACAGATACCTGTTTGAAAAATTATCCAACGAGGGTTACGAAAAATTGGTCAACATGCTGGGTAGTCAAAATCCGGCTATTGTCAAATTACTTGGTGGCGATGATCTAAAAAGCATCGTAAAAAAAATCTACCACCATAGCCCTTCTTATTTGTTGCATCCCATCCTATTTTGGCGCAAGCTGTCGCCATTATACACTTTTTTGCTTTCGCTGCCGGGGCGTTTGTTGTCCCGTTGAATTCATGTGGCGGCCAAATCGGTCTAAGGCCTTGATTGACATTTAGCATTTGGTTAGATATAATTTATTGAAAAGTTTGGAAATATTTCATCAATAAATTTTTGTCCAGAAACGAAATGCTTCCGTTTGATATATTGCCCTAACATATTCGGCTCCGAAGGTTATCCATCCTGGAGCTTGACTCCTGCTTTTAAATGAAAGTAGAGCTTTAAACAGGCGGCATCTTTTTTCGCCGGGTCGTTTTTTGCGTACTATGGCCTGCAGATCATAATACGATACAACCTTAATCTTGCATGGAATAAATGAGACTTTGCCCCCAATGTGACCAGCCAGTCGCCGAAGAAATTACGCTTTGCCCGTCGTGCGGCAATGAAATCGGCGAGGGCCGCAAATACATCGACGATTACCGTATCGTCGATATTCTACACGAAGGTCATTCCAGCTTTCTGTGCCGGGCCATCCGGGAACGAACCGGTGAGATGGTGATGATCCGCCTGTTTACGCCCCAGGCGGGGGTCGATGAAAAAGTGGCCGCCAGACTTACCCAGGAGCTGGAACGTCTCAAAAAACTGCCCGATAAAGGATTTGTGCGCCATTACGCCATTCGAAAATCTACCGACGGGCTGTGGTACCGCATTAGCGAATGGATTGACTCAGAAAGCTGGGGTGCCTTGTTGACTTCCGGGCGGCTGCAGGATCGTCAGATAGCTTTAGATCTGTTTTTTCAGATGGCTTCCATCCTGACCGTATTGCACCAGGAGGGTTACGTCATACCGCATCTGATTTTAAACGATATTATGCTGGTGCGCGCTGAAAGCGGACAGCTTGAGGTCAAGGTTGACTACAAACTTTCACGGTTTTTTGATCCCAAAAATGACCGGCCCGGGCCCATGCTCAAAAAATTGCTGAACGTCCACCCGGATATTGTCAACCACCGCCCCCTTGATTTCAGAAGCGATATCTGGTCGTTGGGAAAAATTTTCGTCGAGATGCTGTCTGCGGATCTGGATACAACTGATTATCTGGTCAAAGTCGACGAGCTCAATTTGCCGGAGGCCGCCAAAGTCCTGCTGAAAGTCATGCTGGCCGATGATCCGGACATCCGCCCGCGGTCCATGGCCGAGGTGGCCATATCCCTTGCACGCATCAAAGAAAAGCCTGTTGATGAAAAGCCCGAGCCTGTGCCGTCACCGGCAGCTGTTGCCCGCAGGTTGACTATCAAAGGGCTTCAGAATCGCATCAGCATTTTGGCGGTGTTAATCATCATATTATCGATGGCCGGATTTATGGCCTGGTATCAGCTTAGCCAACGCAAGACCGGATTTGAAAACCGTCTGGAGGATTATGCCAATCAATATTCACCAGCAGTCGGTTTTATCCTGGTAGAGTACTGGCTGGAAATCGAAAATGAGCAGATGTACCGCAATATGGCTGAGGGGACGGCTTTTTTGGTGGACAGCGACGGCTATATGCTGACCAGCCGTCACGTGGTGTGCCCCTGGTTGGAAGACACCACCCTTCTGGCCACTGTTCAGCATTTTACCGCGGTTGATAAGATACCGGAACTAAAATACCGTATCTATCTATGGTTTGAAGGCGCGCGGGCCTTTAACCGCGTCTCGCGCGTGATCGAAAGCCCGGATCTGACCGACGTTTATTTTATCGAGAATGCGTTTAGCACCGAATCCGAACCCCGCCTGTCTATCGCCGGTGTACCCAAGCCACCGGTTCAAACCCGTCAGGTGATTACCTCACCGCTCAAGGATGATTTTGCCGTCATAAAGATTGATCAGGTGCCGCAAGGGATGGAACCGCTGCCGTTGGACATAAAACTGGATTCTAAAAGTGTTCCCAAGCTCTCGCGACTGATTACCATCGGGTTTCCCCTGGGCAGCCGAACCCAGGATGAGGCCGTCAACGCCAGTGTTACCGGCGGCAATGTGCGCCGGTCTTTCGAAAATGTGATCCAGGTTGATACCTCTCTGTATGGCGGCAACAGTGGGGGGCCGTTCATCGATGAGCGCGGCAAGGTGATTGGCATTGCTGCCGGTGTTGCTATGGATGTGGCTCAAGGGATGATGCAGGCCGCAACGCCTCGCTGGGATCTGGGCATGGTTTTACCCATTACCAATGCCGCCCAGTTTCTTGAAGAATTAAAGGCCGGTCAGGCCAAGTGGAATGGTGAGCTTGATTTTTCAATCGAAAAAACACTTGAAGAAATCAAGAAAAAGGCCTCTGAAGGCTTGTGGGCCGAGGCCCAGACGCTCGCCGATGAAGAACTCAAGGGCAACCCGCAGCCGGAAATGATCATGGCGGCCGGCATGATGCATTATTGCACCGGGGATAACAAGGGTGCTGCCAAGCTTTTTTCAAAAACCCTTTCCATGGATCCTGCCAATCCAGAAGCCCGACTGATGCAGTTTTTAATTGACTGGCTAGCCGGTGAAGGTGCCAACAGTCCTTATCGTGAGCAGCTGTTGGCTTTGGATTGGCGCTCACCGGCTGAATTCCAGGGGCATCTGGTCCGGGTTTTAGAGGACTTAATCGATGAAGTGTCAGCCCTGGATAGCTGGCACACAGATGCTGAAAAAAGCTGGCTGTATTATGCCATCAGCCTGATCCGGGTTGAGCGACAGGATTGGGAAGGCGCTGAAAAGCTGCTCAGAGAAGCGGTGTTGACCGCCGATACGGACGCCTGGGAGTTTTTTGTGGTGCGCGCCAAGCTGGAGCAGCTGCAAAAACGTCGCCGCAAGGCACTCAAAACCAAAGCGCAATGGAAGACCTACAACAAGGACATTGAGACGTTTAACAAAAGCGTCGCGGAAAAGCTGGAAAAAGACGCTAAGATTAAAGCTGAATTGCCCCTATTGATGGCCAAATTTATCGATCAGAGTGTCGCGATCAAGGAAAAACGGGAAGTGCTTGCCAAAATATCGGAAATATACCCGGACAATCGTAAGGTTTTCGTGGCCTTGGCCTTTTACAGCGCCGCCGATGGAGATTGGGATAAAGCACTTGAATACATCCGTACTTTTTTAGATAGCGGCGGTCGTCAAAACGCAGATCGCATGAGTCTGGGAATTCTACAGGCCGGGATTTTAAACAAACAGGGCCAGGCCGATGAAGCCCGCTCAAGTCTTGAAGCATTTACGGCCCGAACCATGGACCCGTGGTATCTGATCATCAGCGATTATCTATTGGGTAATCTGACCGAAAGATCGCTGCTCGAGCAGGCCGGTGAGAGCCCCGAAAACCTATTGACCGCTCACACGGCTGTCGGGCTCTGGGCTGAAGGGGCCGGCGACAAACAAAAGGCCATCAAACACTACCGGGAGGCTCTGGGCTCTTTTATGGATACCTGGCTGGAATACGATTTTGCCAAAGAACGTCTGTCCCGCCTGAAACAGCCCGCCTCGCAATAACATAACCTTCACCGCAGAGACGCAGAGATTGCAGAGAATATTTTTTCTTGGTCTGATTTCCTGAGAGGGAAAATCAGACCAAACAATCTGCCTGCGTCAAATAGCTTTTGAAATAAAGTCGGTTTTATGGGGTAAAATAGCTTATGATCAATAAATACTTAGAATTAGAAGCTTGTCCAAAAATAGGCTAAGAGAGCTTTTTTAGTTTTCCGTCCTCTCAACGGAAAACTAAATGCAACTTAACTCTGCGATCTCTGCGTCTCTGCGGTGAACGAAAATCGATAATCCTACCTGAATTTATTCCTTTATTCCGTAGTCTTGGGCCAGTTTTTCATCATAGCGTGCTTTTCTGCCCGGGCATTTTCCGCGCTGGCACAGCTGGCAGTTGAAAAAGGAAACTTCGGTCTGAAAATAAATCCCGGAAATAGACTTTGTCGGGATCATTAAAAAGGACGGCGTCAGACGGACGCCAATGGCGTCTTCTACATCTGTGAGCAGGCGAAAAAGTTGGCCTTGTTCTTCAATGGGCCATTCCTGCAGCGATCCCGGGCTCATAAAGGAAATTTTCTCCAGGCCAAACTGTTTGCACAGGTGTTCCTGCAGATTTTTGCGAACCCCGTTTAACGCCACATTGCCGATGATATCCAGATAATATTTTTCCAAGGGGTCATCTAACTTTTGGATCTCCTCTTCCAGACCGGGCCCAAGCGTCACCACATACGCAAACAGGCGCTCAACGGGATCTAAGTTTTTGCGCAACACCTTGCTTTTAAAATGCAGGCCCTCAACGATGACGGCATCATCCATTTTTTCATCAATATAACAAAGCTTATACGCCGCCCTGGGTGCAATATGGGTCTGGGCCATGGCGATCAGCTGTTGGACGAGCTGAGCGTCCCTGTCGGAATCCAGACGCAGAATTTTAGCGACCTTTTTGGGGGCGATCTTGACCGGTATTTTTTCTAATATTTCCATGGCTAAAAAACCTGTTTTAAAAATCGATTTATGATTATAGCGATGTACCCTGTGTGCGTCTTTTATGAAACCCTCATCGATCTTATACCAAATAAAAATCCCAATTTCCAAGCACCAAATTACGACTTGGCCTGAACTCGTCGCAGGCCAAATAAATCCCAAATCTCAAGTTTTCATTTACCAAAACATTTGAAATTTTGAATTCTGGTCATTGCGATTTGCCCTTCGACTTTGCTCAGGGTGGTGAGTCCTTCGACTCTGCTCAGGACCGTGAGCCTGTCGAACGGCTTGTCGAACCATTTGATATTTGTGATTTTGTGATTTGGAATTTTTCTCATGCAAAAACAACATAATGTTTTAAAAATATACCAAGATTTTGTATATATTTGTGGAACATGACAGTTGAGTGGTGCTCTTTATTGACAGTGTTGTCGCATCTCTTTATACTCGCCTCATATCGCCGGCATCAACTGGCGATTTGCTGATAAGGTTTGCCCGAACGATTCGTCATCGCAGTTGTTCAGATCCTTTCCACAATTTTAAATCCGTTTGAACATAAGGAGTTGACTATGGCATCACAATCAACCGAAGCGCCGCTGAGAAAGCTTATGGGCCCCGGTCCTTTGGATATTCATCCAAGGGTTTACCGGGCGCTGACATCGCCGGTCATCGGACACATGGACCCGGCCTATTTTAAAGCGCTTGACCAGATCGGTGACCTTCTGCGTCAGGTTTTCCAGACGCAAAACCGCCTGACCCATGCCACCCCGGGCACCGGCACATCGGGCATGGAGGCCTGCGTGGCCAACCTGATAGAGCCGGAAGATCCGGTTCTGGTCTGTGTACACGGCTATTTTGGAGATCGATTGCGCCAAATGGCCGAGCGCCAGGAGGCTGACGTAACGGTCATTGAAGGTGAATGGGGCCGACCAACGGATCCACAACAGGTTGAAGATGCCTTTAAAGATAAAGGGTTTAAAATTATTGCGCTTGTTCATGCTGAGACGTCTACCGGGGTACAGCAGCCAATGGATGATATCGTGCGATTGGCAAAGGAAAATGATGTCATGATCATGCTCGATACGGTGACCTCCTTAGGCGGTCTCGAAATCAAAACCGATGAATGGGGGTTGGATGCCGCTTACAGCTGCTCTCAGAAATGCATCGGCGCTCCGCCGGGGCTGGCACCGGTGACGTTCAGCGATCGCGCCATCGAGGCGGCCCACAACCGTAAGCATCCGATCCGCAGCTGGTATCTGGATATCACCCTGCTGGACAAATACTGGGGATCTTCCCCCCGGGTGTATCACCATACCAGCTCCAGCACGCTAAACTATGCGCTTTTGGAAGCCCTTTTGCTGATCGAAGAAGAGGGCCTACAGGATCGTTTTGAACGTCACTATAAGAACCATCGGGCACTGGTTGCCGGTGTCGAGGCAATGGGTCTTGATATGCTGGTCAAACCCGAGCACCGCCTGCCGACCCTGAATACAATGCGCGTGCCTGAAGGGGTTGATGAAGCCAGGGTGCGCACTTATTTGTTAGAAACCTTCAATCTTGAGATCGGGGCAGGTCTGGGAGCGTTGGCCGGCCAGGTCTGGCGCGTGGGATTAATGGGATATTCTTCATCAGCAGAAAATGTCCTCTTTTTCCTGACGGCTATCAGCCGGGCGCTGGCGGTGCAGGATTGCAAAACCGATCTGGCCGCAGGTTCCGAGGCTGCCATGTCCCTGCTGAATGCTTGATTGAGTTTGAATCGGAAAGTGAACTAAATTGAACTAAAGTTCGAAATGACTAAAGCTAAGTTCTCGCGTTGCTCCATCTTTTAAAATACGACAGAATTTTTTAACTTTAGTCACTTTAGATCACTTTAGTCACTTCACACTCAAGGTCGATAAATGCTGAATGATGAATTCATATCCAGCCTTCGGCAAATCGTCGGCGAGGCCCAGGTTTCTGTGTCACGGGCAGAAACCGAATTGTATTCCTATGATGCCTCGCTGGCTAAAGGGCAGCCCGGTGTGGTTGTTTTTCCGGCCGACACCCATGAGGTGGCCCGGGTCGTCAAAGTAACCCGTGACGCCGGGGTTCCATTTGTGCCGCGCGGGTTTGGCACCAATCTTTCGGGTGGCACCGTATTGATATCCGTCGGTGTGGTCATCTGTCTGTCGCGCTTAAATAGGATCATCGACATTTCACCGCAACGTCGCTGTGCGGTGATACAACCCGGTGTTACCAACCTAGAGCTTCAGAACGCCTTGGCACCCTTGGGCTTTTTCTATGCACCCGATCCCGCCAGTCAGAAAGTGGCGACCCTGGGCGGCAATGTCGGTGAAAATTCCGGTGGCCCCCGCTGCTTAAAATATGGTGTGACCACTAACCACATCATGGGTTTGGACGTTGTTCTTTCCAATGGTGAGATGATTCACGTCGGCGGTTGCGCTTATGACCCGCCGGGATATGACCTTCGCGGCACCCTGATCGGCAGTGAGGGCACCATGGGAATCGTAACTGAAGTCACGGCGCGCATCCTACCGCTGCCTGAAAAAATTATCACTCTGCTCGTTGTCTATGATGATATTGGCGATGCGGCTGAATCGGTATCGGATATTATTTCGGCCGGAATTTTACCCACTACGCTTGAAATGATGGATGCCCCGATCATCAATGCGGTCGAAGACAGTTATGCCTGCGGCTATCCGCGGGATGCAGCGGCGGTGCTGATCGTAGAAGTCGAAGGGCTTTCTGTCGGCCTTAAGGACCAGGTCGCTCAAATCAGCGAGCTGTGTCGTCAAAATCATTGCCGTGAGATTCGTGAGGCCAAAGATGACGCCCAGCGCAATCGCCTCTGGGAAGGCCGGCGCGGCGCATTCGGTGCGGTGGCGCGTCTGGCCCCCAATTATCTGGTCAACGATTGCACGGTGCCGCGAACCAAATTGCCCGAGGCGCTGGCGCGGGTGGCGCAGATCGTTGCTAAATACGATTTTAAGCATGGCAATGTGTTTCATGCCGGAGACGGCAATCTGCATCCATTGATATTTTTCGATTCCAGGGATGCCGATCAGCTCAAACGGGTGAAAAAAGCGGGCTGGGAAATCATGCAGGCCTGTGTCGAACTGGGGGGCACCATTTCCGGTGAGCATGGCGTTGGTCTTGAAAAAATTGATGCCATGCGTCTGGTTTTTTCAGAATTGGATTTCATTGCCCAAAGGGGCGTACAGCAAGCCTTTGATTCGGATAGACTGTTAAATCCCGGTAAAGTCATTCCGCTATCCCCTTCAGAAGAAAGCACCCATAAAACTTCTTTGCGATCGCCGATTGTCAGCACAGACTATCAGAGTGCGGCTGAAAAGGAACTGAGCGAGACGATTCAAAGTACAGCTGCCAGGGGAAAGGCCTTGATACCCACCGGCTGCGGTACGTTTCCGCATTTTGGCAACGTGCCCATTGGTGACTGTGACCGTTTAAATAGCGCTGTGCTTGATAGGATTTTTGAGTTTGACCCTTACAATCAGTTTGTATCGGTAGGGGCCGGCGTCGGCCTTGATGTTCTCCAACGGCAACTTGCAGAGCAACACCAGTGGCTGCCCCTGCGGCCCTCTTTCGCGCTACAAGATCATTCTATTGGCGGTGTAATGGCGCTGGCCGCCTGCGGGCCCGAACGCATGCACTACGGTGCTCCGCGGGATCTTGTTTTGGGCCTACACTTTTTAAACGGCAGCGGTCTGACAATTTCAGCCGGCGGTAAGGTTGTCAAAAATGTCGCCGGCTATGATATGACGCGTTTGATGATCGGTTCTGCCGGGACCCTGGGCCTGATTACCGAAGTGACCTGTCGTACAATGACCATACCCGAGCGCTGCAGCGCCATAACGGTAGAAGGATCCTTATCGGCCTGCGCAGCTCTTGCGTCGCAGGTGATCACATCTCAACTCATACCGGTTTTTGTTGTCATGCGGCCGGCAAATGGGCAGGCGGATGAAGACACCCGCCGACGCTACAAATTGGCGTTCGGATTTGAGGGGTTTGATAAAACCGTTACCGAGCAAATTAAAAGAACACATATATTATGTGATAAGGCCGGTTTGACCCAAAACCCGGAACAAGATTATTCTGTTCAGGATGGCATTTTCAAAAATGTCTATGCAGAGCTGTCACAGGCAGCTTTCATTCTGCGGGCTGACCTTCCCCTTGACCAGACGATCGGGTTTGTTCAGGTGCTGGATAAACAGGTGCCGGACGCCAAATTATTCTTAGATGTCGGCTGCGGCCGCATCTTGGCCGGCTTTGAAAACCTGTCCAATGCTCTGTGGGCTCAGCTGTGGGGCCTCGGCGATCGACTGGGCGGGCATGTGGTCATGGAAAAAGCGTCCGCTGATTTCAAAACGCATAACGATGTTTTCGGAGTCGATCGGCCGCAATGGAAGGTGATGCACCGTATCAAGGCCGCCCTGGACCCGCAGCATGTATTTTCACCTGGTCGTTTGCCGGGAAAAGTTTAGAAGCAATCTCAAAAATGCATCTAATCCGCCGGAGGCGGACCCTTGGACGTGATCTACTATTTTTGAGATAGCTTCTGGTTTTTGTATTTAAGAAAATATATCATGACCATTTCCGAACATTACGACGAGATATCGCATTGTAACCGCTGCGGGTTCTGTCAGGTGGCCTGCCCGATATTCCGCTCCACCGGCCACGAGACCGGCGTTGCGCGCGGACGGCTGGCGCTTTTGCGAGCCATTATCGAGGACCGTTTAGAGTGGAGCCCGGACATCGAGGCTCCCCTTTTTGATTGTTTGCTCTGCGGCGCCTGCACAGCCAACTGTTTTCCCGCAATCCCCACTTCTGAATTGATCATCAAGGCCCGGGCGCAGTATCTGCAAAAAGTGGGTCGCAAATCGATTCATCGTCTGCTCTTTGACCATCTGTTGCCATATCCGCGACGACTGCATCTGGCTGCGCGTGCAGTGGCGCTCGGAAAAAATACCCGTGTGGCGGATCTGGCGCAGGCCCTGGGATTATTAAAAATTTTCGGGCGTGATTTTGAGCATGCCAATGAGATTGTCGCGCGATTTCCCACACGACCGTTGCGGGATAAAATCAAAACCAGAGCCCACAGCGGTAGCGGCCAATCCCTGCGCATTGGCTATTTTGTCGGTTGCGGTGTTGATATTATCAGTCAGGCGGCCGGCCGGGCGACCCTGCGGCTGTTGAAAAAGATCGGCAAATCAGTGCATGTTCTGGACAATGGTTGCTGCGGCCTGCCCGCCTGGTCGTACGGTGATCTGAAAGCGGCGCGCAAGCTGGCCCGCCGGAACCTGCCGATTCTCAGCGAGCAAAATTTCGATGTCGTTGTCACGGACTGCTCCAGCTGTGCTTCTTTTTTGAAAAGTTATCACCGGCTTTTTCGCGAAACCTTAGGGGAACATGACAGGGCGATAGCGGTCGCCGCCCGCGTAAAAGATATGGTAGAATTGATTCATGTAAACGAAGTGACAGCCACCACGTCAAACACCGGCGTCAGCGTGACCTATCATCATCCCTGTCACGCGACGCGGGGACAGGGGCTTGCAGCCGAGCCCGGTGAAATTTTGAATCGTCTGCCGGGCGTTGAATACCGGCCGCTACCTGAAGCAGACTGGTGCTGCGGCGGTGCTGGCTCTTATGCGTTTGCGCATTATGAGCTGTCCCAGCAGGTACTGGAACGCAAGATGAACAATGTGAAAGAAAGCGGTGCGGACCTGTTGGTCACCTCATGCCCGGCCTGTATCATGCACCTGTCATATGGTGTGCGCAAACACGGTCTTAACATCAAAGTCTGTCATATTTCAGAGATTGTTCAGTAATTTTCTGGTTCAGAGGTTCAATACTTCGGCCGCTGGCTACTGGCGAAGAGCCAATGACCGGTACTGACAGCCAGCAGCCAGAGACCAGCAACCGGCCGGTTGATCCTGTCAAAATAAATTAAAAGGATATGAAAATGACCCAGATTGACTTGAACGGCATCTTTCCCCCGATTCCGACGCCTTTTATCAATGAAAAAGTGGCTTATGACAAGCTGGCAGACAATATCGAACGCTGGAACGCGACCGGTTTGAAGGGGTTTGTGGTATTGGGGTCAAATGGTGAATATGTGGCCCTCTCTGAAGAGGAAAAGCGAGCGGTTGTTGATACCGTCGTTCAATCGGCTGGAGATAAGATGGGGATTATCGCCGGGACGGGCTGCGAATCCACCTTTGAGACACTAAGGCTCACTGAAGACTGTGCCAAACTGGGAGCCCACGCCGCCCTGGTGATCTCACCCCACTATTATGGCGGTCGAATGAACGAAGCCGCCCTGGTCAAACATTATACAGCCGTAGCGGATCAATCGCCGATCCCGATCTTATTATACAATGTCCCCAAATTCACCCACATAAATTTGGCAGCCAATTTGGTTGCCCACCTCTCCGAGCACCCCAATATCATTGGTCTAAAGGATAGCTCCGGCAATGTCATTCAACTGGGGGAGATCATAAATGCAGCCGCCAAAGAGTTTAATGTGCTGGTGGGAACGGCCGGTGTATTATTCAGCGGTCTGACTATCGGCTGTGTGGGGGGCATTAACGCCCTGGCCAATGTCGCTCCGCAACAGTGCGTGGCCATCTTGGATCTGGTAAAGGCCGGCGATTTGGATGCCGCCCGACAGTTGCAGCTTAAAATGCTGCCGGTTAACCAGGCGGTGACTGCCGTCTATGGTGTGCCGGGGTTAAAGAAGGCTATGGATATGCTGGGCTATTTCGGCGGCGATCCCCGCTTGCCCTTGCTGCCTTCCTCAAAAAGCGAAAAATCAGAAATTAAGGCCATTTTAAAAAAAGCGGATTTGCTTAATTGAAGTGCCACCTTTGGCCCCAAAGAAGACAGAGCGTCCACTGTAATAGCTTTATGAATGGCCCTTATTTTTTTCCCTTGTGAAAACGTAAAGTATTGTCACACTTACCAGACAAACAAGGCATAACAAAAACGACGCATCGAAGGCCGCCGGGCCGCGCGAGGCATCCGGGTACAGATGCTGCATTAAAGTCCCCAACCCTTGCAAAAAAATCGCCGGGCCCAGCATGTTAAAAAAATTAATGCCGGTCATGGCGGCCCCTGCCATTTCCTGCGGCATCAGGTCTTTGATATGCGGATACATCAACATTCCGCCGGATGCCGCCAGCCCAAACATAAAGAAAACGGTCGCTATCAATAACAGCCCGGTTTTTGCAGAAAAGGTCGTCAGTGCCAGTGAAATAGCTGCCATCATCAGCAGGCAAAAAACAATTAGTCCTTTGCGCGATTTGAATACCCTGTCCGACAGCGCTCCCCATAATGGACTTCCAATAATCAGGCCCACATTCATCAGCAATATCAGATTACCCGTTCGGATGGCTGAATAGCCCATGACTTCGATCAAAAACGGCCCGGCCCACAACGCCTGAAAAGCGGCAAAGGTCCCGTAGCGAACCAACGTGGCGTATGAGATGATCCAGTAGCTTTTGTTTTTTAGGAGCAGGGCCAGATTGGAAAACGCCTGAGCCAGACTGATCGCTGCTGCGCTGCTTACCGTGTGACTTGAGGAGTGTTCAGGCCGATCGCGCACGACGAAAAATAGTGTCAATGTTAAGATTAAATTAATTCCGGCAATCAGCTGGAAGCTGAGGCGCCACCCGAATTGATCTACCAGTACGACCAGCGGCGTAGCGGCAACCATGTTGCCAAACGTTCCAATTGAAGCCACCAGGCCTGTTAAGGTGGCAAATACCAGGGGTTCAAACCATTCGGTTAACAGTTTAAATGTGCCCATTAAATTGCAGGCCATGCCGACCCCCAGCAGGACCCGCCCAATTAAGCCAAAGCCCAAAGAATCGGCAATGGAAAACAATACGGCGCCCACCACACCCATTAAAGAGAGAACCGTCATCATCCATCTGGGGCCCACTTTATCCAGAAGCACGCTGATCGGAATTTGCGTTAAGGCAAACCCATAAAAAAATGAAGCCGACAATAATCCCAGTTCCTCTGTGTTCAGGGATAGGTCCCGGATCAGCTCCGGGGCAATCACCGCGTTTGATGTCCGGTAAAACTGGGACAGGAAAAAATGGGATGTGGCCAGTATAAATATGATCCAGCGTCGAGACATGGTTGATTTCTTGAGTTCTGGCAATTCAACTTATTATACGGTACGCAAGCCTTTGGGTTATCATGGGGCCTCGCTATTTTGTCAAGCACTTTAGTCTTACAGGTCAGGGGCGATATTAGATCCCTGCAATTTCTTGACAGCTTGTTCGTGTTTCCCTATCTTTTGCTGGTAAAAACCAATTTTAAGGAAAATAAAATGCGAAAACTTATCGTCTTGTTTGCGGCTATGGCGGTGCTGCTATTTCTCGGCTGCCAGGGGGCTAAGATAAGGCTTTTTTCCAGCGCTGCTGATCCCCTGCAGGAATACACCTTGGAGGGCACTGCCACAGGTAAAGTGCTCGTCATTCATATCAGAGGCACGATATCCGATGCGCCCCGGCGGCGAATTGTGACGACGCGGCCAAGCATGCTGCAAGAAGTGGTATCGCACCTGCGCAAAGCCGAAAAAGACCCGGAAATCAAAGCCCTGCTTTTGAAGATCAATTCACCCGGAGGGTCGGCTACCGCCAGTGACATCTTGTACCATGAAATTGTCGCTTTCAAACAAAAGACTGGGGCAAAAGTAGTGGTCGCGATGATGAATGTCGCCGCCTCGGGCGGCTATTACATATCGCTTCCCGCTGATTATATTCTGGCGCATCCAACAACGGTGACCGGTTCAGTGGGCGTTGTCTTTTTACGACCGGATGTGGCCGGGCTGATGAATAAAATCGGCATTGGGGTTGAGGTGCGCAAAACGGGAAGAAACAAAGATATGGGGTCGCCTTTTCGGCAGGCGACCGAGGAAGAAATACAAATTGTTCAAAACCTGATTGATCGCTTGGGAGAACGATTTTTAGATCTGATTGATGCGCATCGCCGGATCGATTCCCAGCACTTAGAACAGATATCAACAGCCCGTATTTTCTTAGCCGATGATGCTTTGAAGCTGGGTCTGATTGACCGGGTAGGCTATCTCCCGGACGCGGTCCGCGAGGCCAAACGTCTGGCTGAACTGCCGGAAAATGCCAAAGTGGTCGTTTATCGCCGCACCGAATTTCCGGACGACAACCTGTACAATACATCTACCTCACGTTATGAAGGCCAGGGCATGTCAATCGTATCCCTTGATCTCCCTGAATCCCTGACATCCTATCAGGCGGGCTTTTATTACCTGTGGCAGCCCGGCGCGATGGGAGATTAATTCAGTTCAAAACCGCTGAACACCTTTTTCAATCTGGCTGATTTTCTTGATTAAATTTGGGTTGTTCGCTTGAAAGATGGACAATGATAGCGTCCACCATTTCCTGCCACATATGACTGCCGACGGAAACCGCATCAATAATGAGGTGGTGCATGTCGACCTCGGTTGCGGTCTTATCTTTTGTAACTGGATGAACCGTCCATTGATCAAGATCATGTTTCTGGACCATTTCCTGCATACTGGCATATGAAACCAGTTCATCCTCTGCATCGATAAAGACGATGGAGGGGATATTTATTTTTTGGGGATCCAGATGATCTTCAAAATGGGCATGCATGTCAAACAGCGCATTGTAAGCCGCCATGGGCGTGCCGTCATTGGCGAGATAGGATTTATGCCCGACGCTGGGTATAACGAGACTCGGAAAAGGCGAAAAAACTTGTATCAGATAATTTCTCTGCAGCATAGCTATTGCCGGGGCTAGCAGCACCATTTTGTCAAATTTTACATTTGGGTTTGATGCCATCATATCGATGCCCAGCAGCCCGCCCATCGAAAAGCCAATTAAAAACATGGGTTCCCCGTATAATATGCTTCTTTTCTTCGCCATCTGATAGGCGTTATACGCTTCGGTCTTCCACAGCGGGTATGATACCGATTTGAATGCAACCATGCGGGCCTCATCCGGACTCTTATTATCAATCGGCGCAAAATTGATGCCGTGACCGCGCAACGACAGATTCAAACAATCGATTCCGCTGGTATTTAATACGTCGATAATGGCTTTCATTTTATCCGGGCGACAGTTGAGGCCATGAATAATCAGTGCCACCCCTTTTAGCTCGGTATCGCGCTGCCTGTTAAACCAGCGCACCGAGCCATTCTTTGCCGCTTGCGTTCCACTATCAATATTTAGCGTATTCGCAGTTGATGAAGGGACCTTTAAATTTAATCCGGCATGCAGACTAGCAGCACCCGTATCAGCATAACAGCAGCTGCCGGCTGGCAAAGTTAAAACCAAAAAGATGAAGGTGATCGATAGGGCTTTCATCATAAGCATTTTTGATTTGGAGTGGTTATGCGCCGGTTTATAACATAAAACGGGTATAGCAGAAAAGGCGCAGATCGGATAGTCGCATAGTTTCTGTAGCAATAGATTTGACAACCACTTTTAGATTGAATATAAGGGCTTCACAGTTGTCCCTTAGCCATTAAGGAGGAGACCCATTATGAAGCACTTTCGCTCCAGTGTTAAACCGATCGGATGTTTTATGGCTATTTTCATGCTAATGCTCTCCGGCCCGTTGCAATCCGCTATGGCGGCCATGGTTGGGACCGAGGCGGCCATTGATATCCAGCGCGCTCAAGAAGCCCGTGACTATCTTCAAAGCATTCTGGCGCGTGAAGATGTGAAAAACATGTTGCTATCACAGGGTGTTGATCCCCAGGAGGCTAAAAACCGTATTGACAGCCTTACAGATGAAGAGGCGACCCGGGCAGCCGATCAATTGCAGGAGCTTCCCGCCGGTGGCACGGGTTTTTTCACATTGCTTTTGATTGCGCTGCTCATTGTTTTTCTGGTCCTGTTAGCGACAGATATTGCCGGATACACCGATATTTTTCCATTTGTAAAATAATACAAATTTAAAGATAGCCATAACACAGGATCCGCAAGAAAAGGGCGGCTGCGGCACGCCCTTTTCTTTTTTTCCCTTTCTTAAATAGACCATGCGCCTCAATTTGGGGCAAACCGCGCTTTTCAAACCGGGGATATGTCAAATAATTGGCAAATATGTAAACATTTCCATAAACAGATGTGAACTAAAAGTCATAACCACCTTTCTGATCGAATCCCAATATTATCTTAAAATATTGATTTTATTATTAATATACTACTTTTTGCCGGTTTTTATCGATTCTGGCATGCTATTTGTATAGTTATATAGAAAAAACGATAACGATCTTCTTGGTCTCTCGAATGTGCGTGCATCTTCCCCTGCGGGCTTCAAACTACTTAGGCGAATGACCACGCACGAGAACAACGGCATTCAGGGAGCCATGAGAAAAAAAGGCAGAGCCAACTAAGGATCTGCCTTTTTTGTTTGTATTCAGGTTTGCCGGTTGCCAGCCGAAGGTCCTCGTGAAACGGGATTTTGCCCGTTGAGCCGGTTTCTATCGGAAGAATGTCTGATTTTATTTTTTCGGGCAAACGGGCCAACGGGTAACGGGCTCAACCCTTATTAATTTTCTAAGCGCTTACCTTCTAATACCTTCAGTTGCTTGGGCTGGGGCTTATCATAGCTGTACTTAACGCGCTGGTATTCAGATCGGAAACGGTTTACCTCTTCTTTAACCGGCTTGCGATCCATAATGCATTCCTTCATCAATTCGGCAATGCGTTCCATTTCCGCCACACCCATGCCGAAGCGGGTCATTTCCTGAACACCGATTCGAATGCCGTCCGGATGGTCATGCGCCTTAAGAGGCTCATGGGGAAGCATATTCATATTGATAATAATATCATTAATTTCCAGGTTTTTTGATACCCGTTCACCTCCGCGAAATTCGCGCACATTCACTGCCACCTGATGACTTTCGGTATACCCGAATTCCTTGGCCTGAACATCAAAACCAAAGCGATCCAGGGCAGCTGCCAGCGCTTTGGCATTTTTAATGGTATCCACAGCGTATTGTTCACCAAATTCCATCATTTCATAGGTGCTGATGGCCATTTGGGCCAGTGTATCCAGGTGGTGATTACTGGATGACCCGGGGAAGGCACCTCTATCAATTTTACGCCATTCTTCATCTTCCATATTGCTTAGGATCAGACCGCGCTGGCTGCCATAATAGGTTTTATGAGTGCTGGCGGTCATCAGAAAGGCGCCCTCTCTCAAGGGCCGCTGAAATTGTTTGCCGGCAATAAGACCCAGCACATGGGCCGCATCATACATAATCCGCGTACCATTATGCTGGCAAGCTTCATAAAGCTCCTGCACAGGCTCTGGAAACAAAAACAGGCTCTTGCCCAGGACAATAATTTTGGGTCTGGCTTTTTCGATCAGGTATATTGTTTTTTCAAGGTCAAGATGGTACCCGTCCGCAGTTAGGGGAATGTCAATAATATTTTTAGTGAACTTTCCAAGTGAGCCCTCTCGATGATGACTGATATGGCCACCAGCCGGTGTGGAGTTCACCATTACGACATCACCGGGATTGACAAAGCGACTGAAAACCGCCTCGTTGGCATTGGTGCCGCTAATGGGTCTGACTTCAGCGTGACTGCATGCAAAAAGGATTTTTAAATTGGTGGTCAACTGATTTTCGATCTCGTCGATATAAGACGTGCCCCGGTAATAGCGTTCGCCCGGGTGGCCTTCGGCATAGCGGTGCGCAAAATCGGATCCGGCCTGAGCGCGAACACGCTCGCTGACGATATTTTCACTGGCAATTAGGTTGATGCATCGATTGCGCCATTGGGCCTGTTTCTGGATCAGTTTTTCGATTTCATTGATCTCCTTTACATACATGCTAAGAATCTCCTTTATTTTGAATTAAACTCTGCATCTTTCACAGTTCGATTCATTTGTCAAACAGATCATTATAATTTCTTTATGACTTGCGGGTATGCCTAACCGGGCTTATCTTTACATTAAATATCTGTAAATATGGAGGATAAGAACCATGCCGATTTACGAATATAACTGCGAGCACTGCAGCCATAAATTTGATAAGCTGGTGATGAGCGCTAATGATCAGGTGAAATGTCCCCTTTGTCAGGGAGCCGTGAAAAAACTGATGTCAACCTTTTCGGTTGGTCACGATGATAAATTGGGCGGCAACCTGCCACCGGGGGTTGGGGGATCCAAGATGTGCTCAAATTGTTAGCGTTATGTCGCCTAATAATATTACCAAAGTCATGTGGTATTTTTAATTCAGTGGAGTTCTATAAATAACACAATGTTTATGGTTTCAGGTGTCAGGTTTCAGGTGTCAGCAGAAACCGAGATGACAACGGATAGCAAAAAAGCATTTCGTCTGTAATAGCTACGGAGTAACAAACGTCCGAATTTAGTAACCGAAGACCTACTACCTGACACCTGAAACCCGACACCTGACACCCCAAAAACGGCTTGTTAAATTACTTGCGGGACGCAACTTTAGCGGGACACTTACGAGCCTTCAAGATATTGTGGGATACAGTTCGAGCAGACGATTGCCCAGCATCTCCGCCAGGCGCTTAAACAGCAGGGCCTCGTTCTGGGGATATTTTTTGAGAATTTCAAGAAACACATCGCGGTCAAATTTGAGCAAGTTTGTTTCTTGCACGCATTCGCCGCTGGCGGAATAGGTATCTCTGCCGATTAGACCCGACCAGCCGATGATTTCCCCCGGCTGCTGAACTATATATACCGTCGGCCCTCTGTCGCCCAGACTGAGCTTTATCCGCCCTTTGAGAAGCACATAAAAATGTCTGGCCGGATCGCCTTCCTGAAACAGTATATCTTTTTCATGCTGGGAACATTTTTCGGCAACATCCATAACCTCCATGGTAAAATCCCGGCCCATTCCCATAAAAAAATCAGACATCTTAATATACATGGTGTTATTCCTTTTTACAGCTTGAAAAAATGGTGCCATTGACAGGTTCCATCCGTTTGATCGGATGGAAGTTTGGATTCAGAACTTTTGCAGTGCGTTTTTAAATCCCGCCATAGATCCGGTAATCACTGAATCCGGAACAGCATAGGACAGCCGAAAGTAGCCTGGCCCGCCAAAGCCGACACCCGGCACTGCTAGGATGAGCTCCTCCTTTAAAATACCGGTGAATTTGACATCATCGGGCAGCGGGCTTTTGGGAAACAGGTAAAATGCGCCTTCGGGTACATGAAATTCGTAACCGATTTCAGAAAGGCCCTGGCACAGTAAATCCCGCCGTCGATGATAAATGGAGACATCAACCGTGACTCCCTGCAACTGGGCGACTGCATGCTGCAGTAGGCTGGGGGCGTTAACACACAGCATGGTATTGATCACCGCCGCGGCGCTGGCTACCAACCCGGCGTCTTCAGCTTGCGGATTAACGGCCAGAAAACCGATGCGCTCCCCGGCCAAAGACAGCTCCTTGGAATAGGAGGTCACGATAATCGAATGGGCATAGGCTTGAAATATCGAAGGCACTTCCACATCATAGGCGATTTTGCGATAGGGCTCATCGGCCACCAGATAAATGCGCCGGCCGAATTTTTGACTGGCATCGTCCAGCACCCGGCCCAGTTTGGACAGCTCCTCAGCCGAATAGACAGCTCCGGTGGGATTATTGGGTGAGTTGAGCAGCATCACCCGGGTCTTATCGGTTATGGATGCTGCGATGGCAGCCGTATCCAGATGAAAATTGCTGTCGGTGGGGACGGTTTTTATGGTTGCTTTGGCAACGTAGGCATAGTGGTCGTAGCCTATAAAATAAGGGGCCGGCACCAAAATTTCTTCGCCGGGGTTGATGACCGCATTGAGGGCATCATTTAAAGCACCGGCGGCACCGACGGTCATGACGATTAAATCCGGGGTTAGGCTGACATCATGTATACCGCTAAGATAATCAGCCACCGCCTGCCGAACATGGGGATAACCGGTATTAGGTGTATAGCCGTGTCCGAGGGATTCATCACCGACCAGCTCTCTGAGCACTTTTTTAAATTCCGGCGGTGGCGGCACGTCCGGATTGCCCAGTGAAAAGTCAAAAACCTTGTCCGCTCCATGCTCGGCTTTGAGCCGGGCACCTTCTTCGAACATCTTTTTGACCATTTCCATCCCCTCGACCATTTTAACCATCTGATCTGCTATCGGCATAATTTTCTCCTTTATAGGTGAAATCGCAGCTGTTCATGCTTATGAGTATAAATGCAGAGCCCAGTAATGGTCTGACAAAAATTTCAATACCATAGGCAGTTTATTGAATTCAAGCATTACCCGAAGCTGAATCCATCATAAGTGAGCGCTCGCTCGCAGTCAGATAATAAAAAAGGAGTTTGCCTGTGCGAATTATCTTTTTTGCCGGCAAAGGCGGAACCGGTAAAACCTCAATAGCAGCCGCCACAGGAATCCGGGCAGCGGAAATGGGCAAAAGGACCGTAATCATGTCTTTGGACGTCGCCCATAGCTTAGGCGATATCTTTGATCTTGAAAAAAATCTGCTCGATCAAAACAAAGGCCGGCCCGTTCAAATCAATCCCAACCTCTACATCCAGGAAATCGATATCCAGGAGGAAATCACACGATACTGGCGTGATATTCATCGTTATCTTTCCAGTTTATTCAACACCACCGGACTGGATGAAGTTTTGGCAGAAGAGCTGGCCATTTTGCCCGGAATGGAAGAAGTCAGCTTACTGTTGTATATCAATCAATATGTGCAGCGGGAAAAATATGATGTGATCCTGCTGGATTGTGCGCCCACCGGGGAATCACTGCGGTTTATCAGCATACCGGCTACCCTGGAATGGTATATGCAAAAAATTTTTAGATTGGAAAGAACACTCGCCAAATATGTCGGACCGGTAGCTAAAAGATTCACCGATGTACCCCTGCCCGATGACGATTACTTTAAAGCGCTTGAAGAGCTGTTCGAGCGCTTAAAAGGGGTTGATCAGATTTTAACGGATCCCGAAATAACCACAGTGCGCTTGATCACCAACCCTGAAAAAGTGGTTCTCAAGGAGACCCAGCGGGCTTTTATGTATTTTTGCTTGTATAAAATGAGCATTGACGCGATCATTATGAACCGCATTTTGCCCGAGCAAATCACTGAATCTTATTTTAAAAGCTGGATCAAAGATCAACAGCAGCACCGCCAGACCGCTGAGGATATTTTTAGCCCGGTACCCATTTTATCAGTCGATCTATTTCAGGGTGAGATTTTAGGCTATGCCAAACTGAAGAAACTGGCGCACCAATTATACGGCAAGAAGAACCCGCTGAAGCGATTTTATAAAGATGAGCCTTATCAACTGGTCAAAGAAAACGGCAACTATCATCTGAAAGTAAAACTGCCCTTTCTAATGAAAAAAGATGTCGAGTTGAACAAATTTTCTGATGAACTCATCATTCGGATCGGTGGTTATAAACGAAACATTCTACTTCCAAGACAGGTGGCGTCAAAAGAGCAGGTTATCGCTAAGCTAAAGGGCCGGGTCTTGGACATATGCTTTGAAGGAGCAGAAGATGGCAGCCAAAAAGAGTGAACCCCAGATGGCGATTTGCCCTGTTGGCAAATTTTTTATGGACCTTGAAAATGTGTTGGGGAAAAAATCGGGTTTTGTTAAGCACATGACCCAATCCCGTATTGAGTTTTTAAAAGCCATGCGCGCCTTGCTGGATGAAAGAATTGACAGCCTTGAAAAAGAAAAAGCGCCTAAAAAGAAAAAGCGAATGACCAAAATCAAAGTCAAGTGACGATTGCGGGTCAACGGTAAAAGCAACGACTGAAATCAGTCGAAGGGGTTATGCGGTAAATGATGAACAATATACTGGATGGAAAGCCCATCAGCCTTGATTGACCTGGTGCTTTATGGCTGTTGGGTGACTTCCTCCAACATCTTACGATAATACACATAATTTTCAAACGGCACATCTGCGCGCACGCGGCCGTCGGCCAGCGGGATGTAGCCACCGTCTTCTATCAACGGGGGAACCTTTTCCTCGATTTCCTGCCGGATGGCGGCCTTATCTTTGCGCAACGCATCCAGATCAATGCCGCCGATCAAACGCAAATCGCGACCAAATTCTTTTCTCAGGCGGCGGTAATCCATGGCTTCAATATTGACCTCGCAAGCCCACAGGCAGTTAAATCCCCATTTAAGGATAAGTGGAATTAAAATACGGGAATTGGCAAAGGTCTGGAAACAGATGGTGGCGACCCGGTGTTGGTGGAGCACTTCCAAAATCGGTTCATAGCTTTTCAGGACAAACTCTTCATACATCTTCGGCGAAATCAAGGGGCGGTCGTTCCCGCCGATGGGTTCGCTGAATACAATGGCATCGACGTCCACCTCCTGCAGGATACGATCGGTTAAGCGGGCCGCAAAATCGCCCTGAATTTGCAGGTGCTCGTGGACCTGATCGGGCTGCTCTACCAGCATGATCATGGCATCCCTAAACGAATGCCAATCCTGCACACCCATGGTCAGAAAAAAACCACGGTGCACATACAGCATCAGCACATGGTCTCTGGATCGCCAGGCGCGCACTCGCCGGGACCATCGAGTGGGAAGTCGCTTTTTATCGGCAGGATCCAGGCGGCGCTTGAATTCCTCCGGATCGGCAAGCGAATGGCCTTTGAATCCGACTTTGGGCCGGGGCTCCAGATCTACTTCAATACGTTCCCGCTCATCAGAAGGAAACAGTTTGGCCAGATCGGAACCACGGGCCAGACCCTGTTTGCGCCAGGCCTTCAAGACATCTTTGCGGATACCCTCTTCAAAATACGGGACGCGATCAGGTGCGCCATAACACATGGTTTCCCTGAAGCGCTCGCGGCTGGGCATTGTTTCTCTTGTGTCTGGGTGCGACATATTAGGTAGCAACAATTTGATACGGTTTTGCTAAACGACTATGCAGAAATCAGCAAATGGTCAAATATAAAAAATTCGCTGTTTAGAGTCAACAAAACCATTTTGACAGACTGCAATTCCATGGTTAGAAGATAGTCAATTAGCAAAACAGAAAGGATTTGGGGGATGCTGGCGCTTTCAACATCCTGGCTGTCAGATAAAACTGCAACAGTAGCAGAATTGATCGCAGCCTTTAAAAATCTTGGTATTAACGAAATCGAGCTTAGCTATCGAATGTCGGAAGCCATGTTTCTTCAGCTAAAGGGGCCACTTAAACAATCGGGGCTGAAAGTCGTCAGTGTTCACAATTATTTTCCGATTCCCTCTGTATGTGGCAATGTCAGAGGCAGCGGGGATCTGTTTCTGCTATCCAGTTCTGATACAGAGGAACGGCAAAAAGCCATTCACTACACATCCAAAACAATCCAATATGCAGCCGAGGTCGGGGCCGAAGCAGTCGTTTTGCATTGCGGATTAGTCGAAATGAATCATGAACTGCACAAGCTTTATCAATACTTTAATTCGAATCAGCTCCTTTCAGAGGAAGCACAAATCTTTATTCGCAAAAAAGTAAAAGAGCGGGATAATCAAAAACAAGCCTACTTGGATAATTTATTGTTCAGTTTGGAGCATTTAGCACCCTTAGCAAAAAAGCAGGGGCTGATGCTGGGGCTGGAAAACCGGTATCATTATCATGAGCTGCCCGGACTTGATGATTTTAAACTTATCTTTGATACCCTAAAAGGTGCCCCGATTGGCTACTGGCACGACACCGGTCATGCGCATGTCAATGAGGCCCTGGGATTAATTCCTAGAAATGCGTTGTTGCAAAATTATGCAAATCGGCTTATCGGCGTCCATCTTCATGATGCTAACGGTCTTGATGATCACATCCCCCCGGGTGCCGGTGAAATTGATATTATGACGCTAAAACCGTTTCTTGAGGCCGAGACCCTCAGGATATTGGAGATAAAACCTGGTATACCGGCATCAGAAGTATTAAAAGGAATTCGATTTATCCGCAAAAAATTGCCGGAAGTATAATTTTTTCCTGCTGTCAGCACCGGTGCTTGCAAAGATGGATAACAAGTTTTATTGACTTTGTTGACCCTATTTAATAACTATTTTCATATTGAATGCATTTCCAGATCGGAATTGTGAAATCGCCCTGATCCCACAAACTCTTTCCAGATCTTATTCAGAAGCACAGCCTGCTCTGAGTCGCATCCTGAGCAAAGAATCCCCTTAATTCGTTCAACAATTTTGATAACGTATTCAGGTCTTTAATCCGTAAATGAGGAAAGGAGATCTCTCATGAAAAAACTGCTTCTGCTCGCAGCCTCAATACTTCTGCTTGTAGGTCAACCTGTGCTTTCAGCTGATTTAACGATTTTAACGGAAAATTTACCCCCTTTGAACTATGTGGATAATGGGGTCCTGGTTGGTCCTTCTGTGGAAATTGTACGAGAAATACAGAGAAGAGTTGGGTCAGAGGAGGAAATCCAGGTGTACCCATGGGCAAGGGCTTACAAAATGGCCCTTGAAGACAAAAACGTTATATTATTCGGAATGACGTATACCAAAGTGCGTCATGATAAATTTAAATGGGTTGGACCGCTAGCCACGAAAAGAGATATTCTTGTCGCCAAAAAGGATTCGGGAATCAAAATTAAAGATCTGGAAGACGCAAAAAAGGTCAAACGCATTGGCACACTTCGAGACGATACCAGGGGGCGCCTACTCCAAAGTCAAGGATTTACAAATCTTGAGCCTGTCTCAGATGAACAATTTAATGCCAAGAAGCTTGCATTGGGTCGTATAGATTTATGGGCCTATAAAATACCGGGTCTCAGAACCGTTTGTGATTTGGCCGGGGTTGACCACACCGCTTTTGAGGAGGTCTATCATCTACGCGAAATTGATCTTATGATCGCTTTTTCAAAAAAGACATCGAATTCGATTGTTCAAAGATGGAAGGCCGCTTTTGATGAAATGGTAGCGGATGGCACCGTCAAGCAAATTCAAAAAAAATGGAACTTCAAATTAGAGGATGATCCATTTCCCGAAATTAAGGACTAAAATACGCCGATTGCTCTCATCCAGACATCGCCTTTAAACAACGTACGGAACATGTCATAAAGGATTGAGTCCATGCAAAAAGCTGCTTCGTCTGAAACCTCTCCTAAAGTCAACAGCATCAGCCGTCGTTTTAGTTATACCCTGATCAGCATACTTACCTTATTGCTGATTGCTTTTGCTGCGGTTGTTATCATTGTTGATATCAGCAGAATTGATAACGAAATGCAAAAGCGGCTAGACAACGCCATCATGTTCGCCCAGAATAGTCTGCCAACGCCATTATGGAACATGGACTACCTGGTCGTAAATGATTTTGTTGACGCCTTATTTTTAGATGAATCCATTGTTCATATTAAGATATCTTGGAAAGATCAGCTGATTACCGAGAAAAATCGCACTGGGTTTCAACTTAAGAAGGATCAGTCGGGGGCAGCACCGCAATCGTTCAAAGATGCTGATCTGATCGCCAAATCATCCAAAATCTACTTTAAAGACAGTGTCATTAGTAAGATTTTAATCGTGATGTCACGCGAAAACGTAAAAAAACAGGTGCTGATTCAAATTTACAGCACAATTGCCCTGTTAATTCTCATCATTGCCACAATCTGGCTCACATCCATCTTTATCACGAGACGGTACATCTCATCCCCCTTACTAAAATTGCAGGAATCAGCTTCAATGATCGCCAGGGGCGATTTGGACACATTCGTTGATAAAAGCAGCAGTGATGAGATTGGCGTATTGGCGCAGCATCTGGATGTCATGCGTGGATCGATTAAGCAGTTATTTGCAGAGCTTCAAGAGAGCAAGGACAAACTGGAGGATTACAGCCGCACCCTGGAGCATAAAGTCAAATTGCGTACCCGCGAGCTGGCGCAGTCAGTGGAAGAGCTCAAAGCCCTGGGGGAGGTTAGCCAGGCCGTCAGCTCAATCCTTGATCTGGAAACGGTCTTAACAAGCATCGTTCGCCATGCGGTGCAGCTCTCAAAGACAGATGCCGGGACAATCTACGAGTTCGACGAAGCGGAGGGTGTTTTTGTGCCGAGCATAAACTATGGCGCTCATGCCGATCTTATTGAAGCGCTGCGCGAGTCGAGATTGCGTGTGGGAGACCAGACGGTTATCGGTCAGGCTGCTGTCAAGCGAACCCCGGCTCAGATTCCGGATCTTGCAGACGTGCCCAACTACCCCCTTTCTTATGTTCAACAGTCAGGTTATCGGGCTTTGCTGGCATTGCCGTTGTTGCGCGAAGACCGTCTTATTGGTGGATTGGTCGTTCGGCGCAAGGCGGCCGGCGAATTTCCCGCGCCGGTGCTCGACCTGCTTCAAACATTTGCCTCTCAGTCTGTGCTTGCCATTCATAACGCCCGTCTCTTCCGCGAGATCGAAGAGAAAGGGCACGAGCTCGAGAGCGCCAACCAACATAAGTCCGAGTTCCTTGCCAACATGAGCCATGAATTGAGAACACCATTAAATGCCATTTTGGGTTATACAGAGCTGATTCTGGACAACATTTACGGTGCTGTACCGGTAAAAATTCAGGATGTTCTTGAACGCCTCGAAAAAAATGGCCGCCATCTCCTCAATCTCATCAATGATGTTCTGGATCTTTCTAAAATCGAAGCCGGCCAGCTTACCCTTTCGCTCAATGAATATTCAATGGAAGAGGTGGTTCAAACGGTGTCTACTTCTGTTGAAGCATTAGCAGCGGAAAAGGATCTCAAATTGAAAGTCGAAGTGCCCAAAGATCTAAAGATCGGCAAAGCAGACGAGCAACGCATTGCTCAGGTGATGTTAAACCTGGTCGGCAACGCGATCAAATTTACCGATGAGGGAGAGGTTAAAGTGGAAGTGACTTTTTCTAACGAAACGTTTTGCGTCTCTGTGCATGATACGGGTCCTGGAGTGACGGAATCCGACCAACAGAAGATCTTTGATGAATTCCAGCAAGCCAACGGATCCAGTACACGCAAAAAAGGCGGAACCGGTCTGGGTCTCTCTATTTCAAAAAAAATAATTGATATGCATGGCGGCCGCATCTGGGTGGAGTCAACACCTGGGAAAGGTTCGACTTTTCGGTTCACCTTGCCGATTCGAGTCGAAAAGCAAAGGAAACAACCATGAGTCAGCTGATTTTAGTCGTTGAAGACCAGGAAGACAACCGGCGGATCATACGGGATCTTCTCACAAGCGCCGGTTATGAGATAATCGAAGCGCTAACCGGTCAAGAGGGTGTCACGGTGGCTGAAACCCATCTTCCAGCTTTGGTTTTGATGGATATTCAATTGCCTGATTTTGACGGCTACGAAGCGACTCGCCGAATCAAGGCCAATCCTAAGCTGAGTGCTATCCCGATCATTGCTGTCACCTCATATGCCCTGAGCGGAGATGATGTCAAAGCATACGAGGCCGGCTGCGATGCATATGTCTCTAAACCTTACAGCCCGCGGGCTCTTTTGGCGAAAATTCGTGAATTCATACCCTAGCTAATTTTTTCAAGAGGTTATCATGCGAACGCCTCCACTGATCCTCATCGTTGATGATAATCCCGCTAACCTGGAAATTTTCGAGATGCGTCTTGCTGCAAACAATTACGAAATCATTACAGCATCAGACGGCCAAGAAGGGTTGGCCATGGCAAAAGAACGTTTGCCGGATCTGATTCTGCTGGACATCATGATGCCCAAGATGGATGGCATTGAGGTTTGCCGGCATCTCAGAGCGGAGTCCTCATTACCGTTTATGCCCATCATCATCGTGACGGCCAAAACTGATTCAAAAGACGTCGTCGCCGGTCTTGAGGCTGGTGCTGACGAGTATCTAACCAAACCCGTCAATCATGCTGCTTTGGTTGCCAGAGTAAAGTCGATGTTGCGCATCAAGCTACTGCATGACACCGTCATCGAGCAGTCGGCTCAGCTGCAGGGTCAACTGAAGACGGCAACCAAGATTCAATCGCTATTCTGGCCGGATATTCCGGATTTAGACGGTGGCAGCCATATTTGGGCTGCTGCAATTCCTGCCGCCTATGTCAGCGGAGATCTATACGATGTAATACCGTTACCGGATGGCAGCTTATTGGCATATGTCGCTGATGTCTCTGATAAAGGCGTTCCTGCTGCTCTGGTTATGGCAGCATTGTCGACTAAAATCCGCAGTGAAGCAAGAAATCAATACGAAATCGACGCCCTTTTGCAAGTCGTCAACAACAGCACCTACAATCTAGCTTCTGAAGAAGGTTTCTTTGCCACAATTGTCCTTGTGCGGTATTGGCCCCAGAGCGGAAATATGCAATTATCAATAGGTGGACATATACCGCCGTTGTGGATCGCCAAAAATCATATACGAAATTTGCCTCCCCTAAACGGGATTTCAATGGGTGTCACGCAGGATGCACCTTACGAGAAAAAAGAAATTTTGCTCTCTCGCGGAGAGTCGATCCTCCTTTTCACCGATGGCGTTATTGAAGCCGAAAATGAAGATAATGAACTTTTTGGCAATGAGCGTCTGGTTGGTTTTATAAAGGATGCAAAGGGCCCTCCCTGGGGCAAGGGATTATTGGAATTCTTATCCAATTGGCGGGGGAATTCAAGTGCTAGTGACGATTTGACCATTTTGGAGATATGGCGTGATGAAAACTAAAGCAATTAATTGATATATAAAAAAACTGTCTTTAACCTCTGAAATTCAATATGACCAGTACTATATTCTGTTTAACATTTTTTAATCGCCCCATCATTGTTTTTATAATTTTCAAATCCTAGTTTTTACTTAATCTCCCATCCTGCACAAACCGTACACTTCAGATAACCTGTCGCCTCTATTTTTTAAAGTGCAAAAATTAGCCAAAACGGCATAAATTTGTTATGATTTAAGCATATTATTGTTTAATTCAGTTCAATCGTCGCCATATGGTCAAATATTTAAAAATATTAGCACTTTTATGCTTTACAATCTTGATTTTGCCGTCTGCGCCGCTGGCGGAAACCCGGATTAAAGTTGGTGTGTATCAAAATATTCCCCTGAGCGGATTTAAGGATGATGGCAGTGTTTACGGTCTTTTCATTGATATTCTTGAAAACGTCGCTCAAAAGGAAAGCTGGGTCATTGAATATGTGCCCGGATCACGCCTTGAAAGTCTTGAAAAACTCAGAAGCGGCCAAATCGATTTGCTCGCTGCGGTGGCCTTAACCGAATCCGGGGCGAAAGTATATGACTATTCCTATGAAAGCGTGATCAGCAACTGGGGACAGCTCTATGTTGATCAACACTCAACCATTGAATCGATTGTTGACCTCAAAAACCAAAAGGTCGCTGTCTTACACGATGACATCTATTTTGATGGTCTTAAGCAGTTAATGGAACAATTTGGCATCCAATGCCGATTCATTGAAGCCAATGCCTATGCCGATGTCCTTAAATTGGTGGAATTGGGTCGCTGTCAGGCCGGATTGGTCAATCATGTTTACGGTTTTCGATTTGAAGATCAATTTAACATTAAAAAAAGCCCCATCGTCTTAAGTCCCCAAAAATTATTTTACGCGGCACCGATCGGAAAAAATAAAAACCTGCTGGATGCTTTAGACCATCACCTGCGAAAACTAAAAAGCAACAACAGCTCAATTTATTATCAATCCTTGGATCAATGGTTTAGCGACAACAATCAAAGCAGCTCTGCCAAGTTATTCAAACGGGCCGTTGTGGTTGCTATTTTTCTGTTTTTTCTCTTTTTGTTTACGGCCTTATTTTCCCACACAAAAATTGTCTCGAAAACCAAAGCCCTGGTTGCCCAGCATGAAAAGCTGCAACAAGCGGTTGAATCCCGCAAGCAAGCTGAAAGCGTCATACGTATCGGGGAAAATAAATACCGTCGCCTTTTTCAATATTCCAGTGATGCCATCTTTATCCACGACATGGAGGGTCGGATTTTAGATGCCAATCAAAAGGCCGTGGAACAATTCGGTTACACGAAAGCCGAGTTATTGCAGCAAAAAATGTCCGATTTACACCCCGCCGAAGCGCTTCTGAAATCCATGGAGGCCTATCATCAATTCACGGTTAGCCAACAAATCGATTTTGAAATTGAGTTTGTCAGAAAAAATGGTGACCTTTTTCTGGCTGAAGTATCATCGGGTTTATTTCAAATGGGTGAAAACCAGGTTATTCAGGCCATTGTGCGCGATGTGACCGAAAAAAGAAAAGCGGAAGATTCCCTCAAGCAGCACAATGCATATTTGATGGCACTGCATGAGACCACCCTTGGATTGATCAAGCGCCTGAACATCGAAGAATTGCTCAAAGCGATTGTTGATCGTGCCGGTAAACTGGTAGGAACAGTCGAGGGTTACATCTTTTTACACGATCCTGAAACGGATGAGCTCGTCATCAAGGTGGGCACTGGTCGATTCGAACAATGGCTGGGATTTCGCCTGCGACCCGGTGAAGGGTTATCCGGAAAAGTGTGGCAATCCGGCCAACCATTAAAAGTCGACGATTACCACCACTGGACCGGCAGGCACCGCGACGCCAAATTCGATAATATGACAGCCGATTTGGGCGTACCCCTGAAATCAGGCGATGAAACCATCGGTGTCATCGGTCTTTGCTCTTTTGACCCACAAAAGCAGTTCGGTGATAATGAAATTACGGTCCTAACACGCTTTGCCGAGCTCACATCCGTTGCCTTAGACAATGCCCACCTGCATGCCAAGATACAGCAGGAGCTTCAAGAGCGCATCCAGACTGAAAAAATATTAGATAATTCCCGCAAAACCTTTCGTACGGTTTTAGACAGCATTGATGCAACCATTTATGCCGCCGACATGCACACCCATGAAATTATTTTCATGAACAAGCACATGCAGGACAATTTCGGAGACAATCTGGTTGGACAACTCTGCTACCAGGTGTTCCGTGCTGATAACCAGCCCTGTGAGCACTGCACAAATGCGAGACTGCTGGATAAGCAGGGCAATCCGACAGGTGCAATTGTTTGGGAAGGCAAGAATCCCCTTACCGGCAAATGGTATATTAATTATGATCGGGCCATCAAATGGATTGACGGGCGCTATGTGCGCCTGCAGGTTGCCACGGATATCACAAAGCTTAAAGAGTTGGAAAATGAGCGCTTAAAATCGGAGGCCTACCTGCGCCAGGCCCAAAAGATGGAAGCCATCGGGACCCTGGCCGGCGGCATAGCCCACGACTTTAATAATATTCTTTCAGCTATTATGGGCTATACGGAATTGTCCATGCTAGACATCGTCAAAGAAACCGACGCCAAGTATAATTTAAACGAAATATACAAAGCCAGCCAGCGCGCCAAAGAAGTCGTCAAGCAGATTTTGGCCTTCAGTCGCCAGTCAGATCAGGATCGAAAGCCACTCAAAATAGATCCGATAATCAAAGAAGCCATTAAAATGCTCAACGCATCGTTGCCAGCGACGATTCAAATTCGGCAATATATTGACCCCGCAGCCGGGGTTATCGAGGCCGATGCCACTGAAATCCATCAGATTATCATGAACCTGTGCACCAATGCCTACCATGCCATGAGCGAAACGGGTGGCGTGCTGGATGTTAAGGTTGAAAATATCCATCTGAGCGCCCAGAAAGCCGAGCATCTTGAATTAAATGCTGGTAAGTATTTGACGCTAGTGGTCGCCGACACAGGTAGCGGCATGGCACCCGAAGTTGCAGAAAGAATTTTTGAGCCCTATTTCACGACCAAAGAAAAAGACAAGGGAACCGGATTGGGTCTGGCGGTTGTGCATGGTATTTTAAAAAGCTACGGTGGTGCTGTTACCGTTGACAGCGAGCAGGGCAAAGGAACGGTGTTTACCGTTTATATTCCCACCGAAGCTAAAGAAGTAAAACCCGAATCGGATGCCCCTCAGATGATTCCGGTTGGAGATGAACGAATCTTATTTGTTGACGATGAACGCGCATTGGCCGAAATCGGAAAAAAATCACTTGAGCGTTTGGGTTACAGGGTTGAAACTTGCACCAGCAGTATTGAGGCACTAAAATTGTTTCAAAGTGCTTCTGATGATTTTGATTTGGTGATAACCGATATGACCATGCCGGATATGACCGGTGATCAATTGGCAGATGAGGTTATCAAGATCCGCGCTGACATACCGGTCATCATCTGCAGCGGCTACAGCGATGAAAGCCTGGCCAACCGCGCTGAGCAAGTTGGCATTAGCGCATTTTTAATGAAGCCGCTTGTCATTCAGGACCTGGCGACGACCATCAGAGACGTTCTGGAAAAAACCAAATCCAGCGATATGTCGACAGTGATCCATTAAGTTCAATTGATCCTCTTTTCATACCACTCCAATTTAGCAACCATCTCAAAGCCCACCGATTCATAAAGAGAGTGTGCGGCCGAGTTTTCGCTGTCTACTGTCAGTTCAACAACGTCAACACCTTTGGCTTTGAGGTCTGCTAACCCGTTGACCAATATCGCTTTACCCATATCCTGCCGGCGAAAGTCCGGATCCACTCCCAACATATGAATCAGGCCTTTGTTTTTTTTACTGCGTTTATTTTCTTCGCTGTTGATAAGCGTCCAGCAGTAACCAATCGGATGCTTACCACAATATGTGAGGATCACATCCTGCGGGGAACGACCCTGCATATTCAAGCGATAGGCTATCTCTTCTTCGGTATTCGGATTAAACCCCCAACTACCGGCAAAACAACGGTTTTGAATTTGAGCGAGAAGGGATGCTTCTCCTGGCGCCAATTGACGGCTGGTAATGTCGTCCTGTCGGATGGCCGGCAGCTGAAGACGGTTGATGGCCAGTCTCATTTCAACAAAATAACGGATAAAGGTAAATCCAAGTTGTGCGAGCATGTGTTTTGCGCCTGTATTGGATTCTCCGATGCAGATCTGAGCGGATTTGATACCGGCTGCTTTGATTTGCTCAAAGGCCTTGATCAGCAATGTTGATGCAATTTTTTTGCGCCGGTGATGCGGATGAACGCATCCCGCGAGCAAAGCGCGTCCGATTTCAGGCTCACGAAAAATGCTCAGACAACCAACGAGAACCCCCTTTAAGTCGGCAACCCACAAATCCCTTTGCGGTTCAAATTTGGGATGCTCCAGCTCATCTGACAGCGTTCGGGCAGATACAAAGCGTCCCTCAGGCGCCAGTCGCTCGGACTCGACATGCAGGTGTACATATCGGTTAAAATCAACATCTGAAAAATGACGTACTATTAACCTATTGTTGGGCATTATGTGAAACCCTATTGAGAACTTGTTTTGTTATCAATCTGCCAACCCGGCATCGATGCAGGGATGAACTTGCTAAACCCTTAAAACCGCTTTAAATTAAACTTTTAGGGCTAAATGATAACATAACCTTTAAAATCCATAAGGCAATTTGACCAATGTCCAAGTCGATATCATTATCCAGTGATCTTAAATACGGAGGTTTAATGTGACAGAGCCAGCTGATGTTGTTGTCGTAACCCCCCACCCGGACGATGCTGAATTCGGGGTCGCCGGGACGGTGGCCCGCTGGACCCAGCGGGCCAAGCAGGTGGTTTATGTGGTGTGTACCAACGGAAACAAAGGAACCAGTGACCCCGATTTAAAACCAGACGCGCTGGCCGAAATCCGGCAAAAGGAGCAGCAGGCGGCGGCTGAAATACTGGGTGTGAGGGAGGTCGTTTTTCTCGGAAACCCGGATCAGGGTCTTGAAGATACACCGGAGTTTCGAAAACAAATTGTACGCATGATTCGTTTGTACCGGCCTCATACGGTCGTCACCGCCGACCCATACCGCCGCTATATCTGGCACCGGGACCATCGCATCGCCGGCCAGGTCACCATTGATGCGGTTTTCCCATATGCTAGGGACCATCTGGCATATCCGGATTTGCTCGAAGAAGGTCTGCTGCCCCACAAAGTCAAGGAAATGCTGTTTTGGGCTTCGGAAGATATTAACTATGTATCCAACATCACCGATACCTTTGACCTTAAGCTGCAGGCGTTAAGGTGTCATAAAAGTCAGGTGCAGTCTAAGGCGTCAGATCTCGAAGACTGGTTGCGACAGCGCTGCAGTGATTTGGCCGAAGGTGAAGATTTTGATCTGGCCGAAGCTTTTCACCGTGAAGAGATCAGCTGGTGAAATAATGGTTTCAGGTGTTCCGCCGCAGGCGGATCAGGTGTCAGGGTTGATTAGACGGGCTGACACCTGAACACTGAAACCTGATTATTACATAGTCCAGAGAACGTCGCCGCAAAGATCAGGATCATGGGGTCTGGCGGAAAAAGCCTCAAACGCCAGCTTTTCTTTTCCTAATAAAGTGTGGTCGCCATGGCCCGGAAATACCTGTGTATCGTCGGGCAGGACAAAAATCTTCTGCTGCAAAGATGCGACAATTTGTTTGAAATCAGCCGGAAACCCTGTTTTACCCGGTCCGCCCGGAAACAGTGTATCTCCGGATATCAGATACCCCTCGGTGTAAAAACACAGGCTGCCCGGTGTATGTCCTGGCGTATGCAGGACTGCAAAGCGCAGATGTCCAATGGTAATGATTTCTCCATCGGCCAGCAGCATGTCCGCGGGAACCGGCAGTTTGGCAGCATCGGCGGCATGCGCCGCAATCGGAACGTTCAAAGCCGATTTTAATTCCGCCAGGGCATCGGTGTGATCCATGTGGTTGTGGGTCATCAGAATATATTGCGGATTTGAGGACTTTAATCGATCCAACACTTTGGGCGCATCACCCGGTGCATCAACAACAACGCTGTCCCCTGATTTTAGGCAGCGTACGATAAATGAATTGGTTCCAAAGACACCCAGAGCGTAACATTCAATTTGTATTGTTTCATTGTCGACGACAAGTGTCATGACGGGCCTCCTCGAAGCCGGTTTTTGTGGTGTGGATCAATTCGAATTTAGGGAAATTATAAGGTGCTTGTCAAGATATTGCAAATCGCCTATGATCTTTAAACGAATCCTTCTTACATTTTGAATCGGAGATCGGACTTGTGGGCCGCATTTTGTTTTTAGACAACTCCATTGATGAAGATGTTTACCAGCCACTCATCTACTGGGAACCGTTGCTGCTGTACCCCTTTGATTTTTTTAGGGTTTCAGCCGGCCAATGGCCCGACGGATTGGATTCCTATTCCCACATTTTGATTACGGGCTCCACAGCCAGTGTTCTGGATGATACCACCTGGATGCAAACGGAAGCCGCACTGATCAGAGACGCCGTCGTCCAGGGCAAAGTCATCTTGGGCAGCTGCTTTGGCCACCAGATGATTGCCCGATCTTTATTTGGTCTGGATGCTGTCCGGCAGCGGGAAAAACCTGAAATTGGCTGGCCGGAAATTCACATTTTAGCACCGGATGCGTTGTTGGGTGAATCCGGCCGCACCCTGCGCGGATTTGTTTTCCATTTTGATGAGGTCTGCACCGTTCCGGTCGAAAATGCCACGATCATTGCGCGTTCAGCCGACTGTGATATTCTGGCGTTTAAATTAAAAGATCAACCGGTCTGGGGGATACAGCCCCATTTTGAAATGGGCATCGTTGAAGGCATCCAGATTATCGATCGCGCGGCGGGTGCTGGAATTCCGGACAAAAAGGATTTTTTTCGCAGCGATGAAAATCGACCCCGGGATTCGGGTTGGATCATACCCTTGATGAGGCGTTTTCATGAAACGCGCCCAAACAAATGAGCCAAGGGGTGCTAAATCAATAAGATCAAAAAGGGGAGAGGGGTCATATATTCTATTATGACTCTTCTCCCCTATATTTTTGCGGTGTGTTTTTGTTTATCGCTGTCACATGTTCGATTCCAACATCCAATACCAAATACCCAATATCTAGCGTACAAGACGCTTTACATTGGGAATCTCCAGATTCGAGGCTTCTATCTGCCATTTGCCTTTGGCGTCCTGCCGGCCTCTGAGCAGTCCCTGCTGCAGCCATTGTCTGACACCGTTTTCGGTCAGATAGGTCATTTCAGCAAATTGCGTAATTGAAAAAGATTTTCCTGCGCTTGCGGATTTGGGTGTTGATATTTTCATTGGTGCGGCTGTTGTTTTAGCCGTTGCTTTTGCCTTTTTCTTTGGCGCTGCTTTTTTGGCTGAAGCCTTGGCTTTTTTCTTCGGTGCGGCTTTTTTAGCCGTTGCTTTTGCCTTTTTCTTAGTTGCAGCTGCCTTTTTTTTCGGCGCTTTTGATTTCTTCGGGTTGGCCGTCACCTTTTTCTTCTTAGCAACATCTTTTGTCTTTGATTTTTTGGAAGGTTTTTTTTGCGCTTTTTTTGCCATGTTTAAATGATCCTCCTCCGTAATGGTTAGATTGCCGATCTACCTAAATAACGTCTACACATTGTCCGATGCCTCAAATATAAGTCACATTCTATTTTTTATATGTCAAGCGGAAATGCCTTGTTTTTATAACTATTTAATATTAAATGTTTAATTTATATTAGTGCCCGCTGAACGGCCAGCATGGTGACATCATCACCACGGGCGGCGATATCAATAAAAGCAAATAAATTGGATTTGACACCCTCGATGGTTTCAGTGGCGGATTTAAAAGGTTGCGTTAGCAGGGATTGCAAACGGTCCCGGGTATAGGGTTCACCTTCCGGCGAGCATGCATCGGTCACGCCATCGGTGTAGCCGACCAGAAGATCACCCGGTTCAAGCTGAATTTCCTGGACTTTAAAGGTGATGTCGGGCATCAGCCCCACCGCCGGCCCGGTAGGTTTCAACCGGTTTTTAATATTGCGGTCATTGATGATAAACAGCGGTTCATGACCGCCGTTGATATATGAGAGGATGCCTGTCGCAGGATTCAACACACCGAAAAACAAGGTGGCAAACATGCATTCCCGGCCATGGATTTGGGCAATATAGTTATTGGTGGATGCAACCGCACCCAGGCGGGCCAGGGGGCCATTTACCGCTGGCGAAACCGTTTCGATGTTTCCCGAGGGTGATTGTATCTGTGTCGATTCAGCTCCGGTGCATTGGATGGTCTGGGCGGCAAAGACCCTGATAAGGCTGCGAAACAGCGCCATATACAAGGCCGAGCCAACACCCTTGTCGCACACATCGGCAATCACCAATCCAACATTTCCGTCCGGCAGCATGAAAACATCATAAAAATCACCGCTCACCTGGCCGGCCGGATAAAAACAGGTGGCGATTTCCCAATTGGGCAGCTCCGGAATTTGACTGGGCAAAAATTCTCGTTGAATTTCACGGCCTTTTTCCAGCTCAAACTCGATTTTTTTGACATTTTCCCATTCCCGCAATCCCTCGACCATTTTATTGAAATTGGTCGACAGCTCGCCGATTTCATCACCGGACTTGACCGGCGCCAGTTGGGTGAGGTCCCCTTTGGCCACATTGGTGGATATTTCCGAAAGGTTTTCTATCGGTCGAGCGATCTTGCGGGCAAAGTAATACCCAAGAAAACGGGAGAGCACCAATGCCATAATAAAAATGAGAACAATCCACTTGGCCTCTCTTTTCATAATGCCGGTGATACTTTCACTATTGATACCGATTTTAAGAAAGTAAGTGTTCCGGTCAGTTTCTCCGGTGACATTGACAAACAACGCATGTTCATCATCTGTGCGCACCATCAAGCCGGACTTAACAAAATGCCGCTCGAGGTTGCGGTCCAGCCTTTCTGCAAACGAGCTCTGCGACGGATTGAGGTGTAACACCTTATTGTTGTCCAGGAATACGCGATACCATAAGGTATCGTCTGCCTCTTTTGCATAAATCGCAATATCGGAAACCGCGTAAAAACTGGACGAAAGGTTGGCCAGAATTTGAAACAGTTGGTCCAGCTCGGGATTTGGTTTGCCGAGTCCCGTCCATATAAAATCTGGTACTCGGGCCGAGTCCATTAATTCAAACTGATGGTTGATTAGTTGGCTGGTGGAGCGAATAAAATGCCTGCGAGTGCCGCCCATGTAGAGCACGGAGGTAATAAAGAAAACAACCAGACCGAAAATAAAAAAATAGAAGGTGATTCTTCTGGCAACTGATGGCTTCCAGAAACGAAAATAAGATTTTAAGTGCTCTGCGGGTTTCATCGGGATTGACCTCATTAGGGTTAGGCCTGCTGTCTGTTAGCCCGTTTTCTGTTAAAATAATAAATAAAATGTCATTTCTGTCTTAACAGGCTCAATCCGTATGTGGCGGACTCAACTGGCCAACTTAAATCTGTTTGATTAATATGGATATAACACACCCGGCATTTTAAGGTAAATGAGTTTAGCTCAAAAAGATATGAAAAAATTGTATTGAATTGTATCAGTGAAGAAGGGCATCAATGCAAGGAATAAAGTGTGATTGTGGGAACAGAAATGGTATGCACGGGTCCGGTTACGGCCTGCCATGCACCACAGTCCGGAAGGGCTGACACTACAGCATCAACTGCAGACTGCCAGAGGGTTCAGAATATCGGGCACTTACCATCCGCAAGCGACAAAAGACACAAAACCGATGCATCCTGATGGGTCCGTCTGGAACAAAAGTTAGCTGCTATCTATCTTCTGCGACCCAATAAGCTACCCAGCAAACCGCCTAAAAGACCGCCGCCGCCGGTTCTGGAGCGCCCGGATGATCCCTGCAGAAACATTTCAGCCACATCATCAAGAATACTGCCATCGCCATCGCGATCCAGAATAGCGGATAGACCCGAAGAGCCGGCACCGCCCTGATCGCGCGTTTTGGTCAAAAATCCCAATATGATGGGCGCCAGCATGGGGATGATTTTCATGGCGGTGCTGCCATCTATGTTGAATTGTTTCGAAAGGGCCTGGGTGGCCTGCATCCCCGAATCGCCCAATAACCCGCCCAAGCGCGGGTCGGCATTTGGGTTCTGTACCTGGGCTGAAAAAAAATCACCAATATTATCCAGCACATCGGCGCTACCATATTTGTTTAATATATGATCAACGCGCTCCTGCCCACCATAGTTATCTTTTTGGCGCTTTAAGCCACCGAGGATCATCGGCGCGATCTGCGGCAGCATCTGTTGAACCGCATTGCTCTCAATACCCAGATTGGTCGAAAGTTGATCGGACACCTCCGGGCCCAATGATCGCATAAATTCATCCATTATTTTGTTCATTTTATGGGTTCCCTTCTTTTAAGAGGGGAGGAATGCAAATTTAACTTTCACATTCCTCCTGCCCCTTCTTTTATAATGGTCATTTTTTAAAACCTGCATTCAAACAAGTTCTGCCTGTGACATTATCAAAAAGCCACACCATGCAAGTTTATCAACCATGAAATAACATCAAGTCAGTTTTGGAATTCGCACAGTTTGACCCGGATAGATAAGATCGGGATCTTTGATGACTTCGCGATTGGCCTCGAAAATAACCGGGTATTTCATGGCATCGCCGTAGTATTGTTTGGCTATTTTAGATAGGCTGTCGCCTTTTTGGATGACATAAAATTCGGTTTCTTCCTCGGCCGGTGGTGCGGTGAAATCCGCATCATTGACCTTTTCAACACCTTTCACATTACCGGCAAGCAAAACCGCCTTTTCGCGTGTGGCACAGGTATCACAACTTCCCGCCAGATTGACCGTGCCGTCATCAAAGGCAACATTAAGATCCGTTATCTGAGTTGGAAACTCTTTGGTGAGCATCTCCCGGACCTCTTCGGCTTCGTCGCCGCCTTTAAATAGATCCATGCCGATGTTTTTAATAAATGAAAATAATCCCATGATAATACCTCCTTTTACTATCAGATGTCAGTGGTTCATAAAGTGAAAAACCGTATAGCCGATATCATTGGTTGTGCAATGACCTGCGCTGGATCCGGTATGACCGGCTTAGTATGCGATCTTTGGGTCCATTTTTTGGGCTTCCTGTATCCATTTTTCGACCTGAGACCTGCTGGGCAGCTGCCGCACTATTGCTCTTCCGGCTTTGTTGACCGCCGCCATTTTGGTATGCAGATTTTCAGCATTGCGATTGCGCAGCTCTTTAACGGTATCAACCCCTGATTTTTCCAGCAGCTCGGAATACTCGCTGCCGATGCCTTTGACCCGGAATAAATCGGCCATATTGACCCATTTAAGGATTGTCGATTCATTGATCCCGGTTTTTTCCGCCAGATGTTTGCGTCCCGGGGGGTACATCCCTGATCAAGCAGTGAACCAGCTGTTTTTATAGATGCCTGAGATAATTTTTCAGCGAAAGCGGGGCCAATTCCCTCAATATCCTTGATTTTGTATGTTGCCATTAACCTCCTCCTTTCAATATAAATAGGATGGTTGCCTAAGAGTCCTTGTCGGCGGTCATCCGGAAATGGATAAACATGCCATTGTTCGATTTGCTTCTAAAGCAAATCAAAAGCCGTGCCATTTGACCCTAAATATGTCGAAACAAGGTTGGGTGCGGCTCGATAAGAAGGTTAAACATCTGAATGTGCGATGTTTATTCATCCGCTGAAATGAAAAAGGTGATTGAAATCAAACCAGAGATTCGAATATAAGGCGACAGAAGCATGGGTGGAATGGCGCAGATCCAATGCAGTACGGTGCTATATCCCCCAGGTCACATTTTAGACCGATTCGCATAACAGAGCAGTACTTTTGTCACTAATCATCTTTTCTTTGGGTTGCAAGAAATATTTAAATTTGAAACGGCGATGGGACTTTACAATCCTCAGACCGGTGACATATTTATCGCAGACAAGTCGTTTGACATTTCACCAAGGCATCAGATAGGAAGTATAGAGCACGCAGCGGAAGTGATTCGAAGATGATTACAGGGAGATCTTCATGCCCGATACGATAAACCGCAACCGTTTCATCCCTTTTCGCAAAGCTGATATCGTCGATATGTGTATCGACACATCGCAGCTGGACGAGGCAGATATCAAAGCCTTTAGAGAGCTTTGTCAAATACTTGAAGCGCTTTTTCATTTTGAATTTTACAGCCATCTTGAGAAATTGAAAACCAGCTATGCGCCCTTTAATCCCGATGCGGATACACGCAGTGTATTAAAATATTCACCCAATGAAAAAAAAGATCTTCAAAAGCAGCTGGTTGAAGAGATGACGTCTGTTTTAACGGCGGCCAATTACGAGAAAATTACCGGGCAAGATCTTCAGCAAGCGCTGGGAGAAGAATCGATATTTCAGATTCGTTTGGAAGTTGATTTTGAAGATTTCGAAGATGTGATATTTTTTCGACGGGGCGAAAGCATCAAAGAAGAGACACTGGTAAAGTATTTCGGCCTGTGGAAGAATAAATTTAAATTTACCAATTACGATCGTGTGGCCATCTATATTAAATTCAAAGAAGCCGATTATTTTGAAAAACAAAAGCGCAAGCACCTTTATTTTGAACCTGGCTCAACGGTCATCAAGCTTTTTCATAATGTCCCCAAAGCCGATCTGGAAATGCTCTTTCCAAACAGCAACGTCCGCATGAAAACCATCGACAAGATTATCATTGGCGTCCCGGCGGCTATCAGCGGAATCATTGTTTTGGTAACCAAACTGGGCGCCTCTTTGTTATTGGTAGGATCGGTCATCTCATTTTGGCTGGGATTTAAGGATGAAGAGGTCCAAATCAAACAGCAGCACCTGATTGCTCTGGGTGCTGGATTGGGCACCCTGGCAGGCTTTTTGTTCAGACAGATCAACAAATATAAAAATCGCAAAATAAAATTTATGAAAGCCCTGGCTGACAATCTGTATTTTAAGAATCTTGACAACAACGCCGGTGTATTCTACCACCTGATTGATACCGCCGAAGAAGAAGAATTCAAAGAAGCGGTACTGGCCTACTTTTTTTTGCTGACCGCCAAAGACCCCTTGAGCAAAACTGCGCTCGATCAACGCATCGAAAAATGGCTGGCGGAGCGCTGGGAATGCCATATTGATTTTGAAATCGGAGATGCCATCCAGAAATTGCAGCGCTTAAAATTAATTACAGCTGACAACGATTACCTGCGCTGTGTGCCCCTCGACAGCGCTAAACAACAGTTGGACGCCATTTGGGATAATTTTTTTGAATACAATAAGGTACACCAATAACAAGTGATCTAATACGCTACCAATATCAGCAGAGAAAAGTGAATTCATAGGTTTACCTGTTGAGCCCGTTAGCCCGTTTAGCCGGTCGGTCTTAAAAGTCATGTTTTCAAAATAACCGGCCTAACGGGCTCAACTGGCTTAACCGGCAACCGTTTGGGGGAGGATTGCCATGAGCGAATATGAAAAACTCGGCGCTTTTTATCTGGGCAAAGAATATGATATGCCGTCACGCAAACGTCAGGAAGGTCTGCTGTTGTATGATTCAAAAGATCTGACCACCCATGGGGTCATCATCGGTATGACCGGCAGCGGCAAGACCGGTCTGGGCATCGCCATTTTGGAAGAGGCGTTGATCGATCATATCCCTGTGATTGCCATCGACCCCAAAGGCGATTTGACCAACCTGGTGCTCAATTTTCCACAGCTGCGTTCAGAGGATTTCCGGCCGTGGATTAACGAGCAGGATGCGTTAAATGCCGGGTTAACACCGGACCAGTTTGCCGCCAAGCAGGCCGAGCTGTGGCGCAAGGGAATAGGCGGCTGGGGGCAGGCACCTGAACGGATCGCCCGTTTGCAGTCGGCAGCCGACGTGGCTGTTTATACACCGGGAAGCAGCGCCGGTCTGCCGGTCTGCGTGCTGCGCGGCTTTGCCCCGCCACCGCCCGCTATCGCGCAGGATCTGGATTTGCTGCGCGAGCGGATCCAGACCACCGCGACCAGCCTGCTGGCGCTGCTGGGCATCGAAGCAGACCCGATCACCAGTCGTGAACATATTTTAATATCCAATATTCTTGAATCCGCCTGGGCGGCGGCCCGCGCGCTTGACCTGGCCGGTCTGATTCGCGCCATTCAATCTCCCGGGTTCGAGCGCATTGGTGTCATGGACCTGGATTCTTTTTATCCGGCTAAAGATCGATTTCAGCTTGCCATGCGCCTAAACAACCTGCTGGCTGCTCCCGGTTTTGAAGCCTGGCTTGAAGGCGAACCGCTGAACATCAACCGCATGCTTTACACCGACAACGGCAAGCCAAAAGCGTCCATTTTCACCATCAGCCACCTTTCGGATGCCGAGCGCATGTTCTTTGTCTCCATGCTGCTCAATGAAATACTTGCCTGGATGCGCACCCAGGCCGGCACATCCAGCCTGCGCGCGATTTTGTATATGGATGAGATTTTTGGGTACTTTCCGCCGGTCAAAAATCCGCCTTCAAAAGCCCCTTTGTTAACGCTGATGAAACAGGCCCGGGCCTTTGGCCTGGGTGTGGTCCTCTCCACCCAAAATCCGGTTGACCTGGATTATAAGGGATTATCCAATACCGGATCATGGTTTATCGGGCGTTTACAGACCGAGCGGGACAAAGAGCGGGTTCTGGCAGGGCTCGAGGGGGCAGCAGCCGGTACCGGATTTGATCGCGGCCGTATGGAAGAGGTCCTGGCCGGGCTGGGCAAGCGCGTCTTTTTGCTCAACAATGTTCATGAAAATGCACCGGTAACCTTTGAAACCCGCTGGGTGCTTTCCTATCTGCGCGGCCCTCTTACCCGTGAGCAGATCAAAAAATTAACGGCATCCCAAAAATTACAGCAGGCAGCGGTGGCCGCACCGGTGCAGGCGGCTGCGGCGACCGCATTGCCGACAGCAACTGCCGCTCAAGCCGCAAGCGATGCCACGCCTTCAGGCGTTTCCGAGCCGCCGGTGGTCGCACCGGAGATCAATGTGATGTATCTGGCTGCGTCCGGAGCCGGTCAGGGATTGATGTATTATCCGGCAGTCGCCGGCTGGCTGGATGTGCATTATTCTTCTGCCAGATATAAGGCTGATTCTACCGAGAGTGTTGCCGTTTCTGCCATGCTTGAAGAGGGGCCCGTGCCCCTGGATTGGGATCAGGCTGAAGAAATCGGGCTGGCCTCCGATGAGATTCAAGTCTCGCCTTTGCCCGGTGCAGGATTTGCAGAATTGCCCTCTAAAGCCCGCAAGGCCAAATCTTACAGCAAATGGAACAAAGACCTGTTGCGCTGGGTGCGGCAAAATCGTTCGCTGACGCTATACCGCTCGAAACAATTCAAATTAACCAGCCATCCTGACGAATCGAAAAGTGATTTTCTCTCCCGCCTCAATCAGGCCGCCCGTGAAAAGCGTGATCTGGAAGTCGAAAAGCTGCGCCGTAAATACAGCTCCAAATTCGATACGCTGCAACGGCGCTTAATGCGGGCTGAGCAGGCTTTGCAGCGGGAACAGGAGCAGGCCAAATCCAAAAAAATGGAAACCATGGTCTCTTTTGGGACCGCCATTCTGGGCGCTTTTTTGGGCCGCAAAACCGTCAGCACCCGATCCGCGACACGCTTCGGCACTGCTGTGAAGTCCGCCGGCCGGATGCGCAAAGAGCGCATGGATGTCGCCCGGGCCCAGGAAACCGCCGCTGCGGTCAAACAGGAGATGGCCGAACTCGACCAGCGCCTGCAAAGCGATATTGATAGTCTAGAAGCCAGCTATGACCCGGCTGCTGCACAATTGGAAGAGGTCTTGATCAAACCGAAAAGCACCAATATTACGCTCGAGGCCTTCGGTTTAACCTGGATGCCCTATCGTAAGGGGGCTGATGGTAAGCTTTCACCAGACTGGCAGTAGGTCTGTTCGGTACTTAAATTTTCAATTCGTCCTCGTTCTAGCGCCTTACCTCTGGGCTGGTTGTGTGCAATGTTTATCTGGTTGAGCCCGTTACCCGTTTGCCCGTTGAGCCTGTTAAAAGATTTAGATAGAAATCCTTTCTCAATAAGGCAACCGGCTAACGGGAAACCGGCCAACCGGCGAACCTATTTTTACTCCCTTGCAAAAATCCCCCATTGAATATACACCTTAGCTTCTTTTTTCCCTATTCGGACTTTTATTAAAGACAATAAATGAACGATCGCACCACTCATAGCCAACCCCATAGACCCTACCGGCAGGTATTGCGGATCAGTTTGCCGCTGGTCATCAGCATGTCTTCAACCATGATCATGGAGTTTACCGACCGGGTTTTTCTGGCCAATTATTCTCTGGATGCCATTGCGGCAGCGCTTCCGGCCGGCATTGCCGCCTTTTTATTTATTTCTATTTTTTTGGGTACCGCCCAGTACCTAAACGTCTTTGTGGCCCAGTATGTCGGATCGGGCCGATCGCAGCGTGTCGGCGCAGCCCTGTGGCAAGGGATATATTTTTCGATTCTTTCTGCAATTTTAATGGTCGGTCTGAGCTATTTAGCCCAGCCGCTGTTTGCTTTCGGGGGGCACCCGCCTGAGGTGCAGGTGCTGGAGGCGATTTATTTCAAGGTTCTGTGCTTGGGATCGGGGATCTATATTTGGGGGACCGCCCTGTCGTGTTTTTTTAGCGGACGGGGCCAGACGCGTTTGGTGATGGTCATCACGCTGATTGGCACCCTTTTCAATATTCCCTTGGACTACGCTCTGATTAATGGCATCTGGTTTTTCCCGCAATGGGGGATCTTTGGTGCCGGTATTGCCACGGTGATGTCCTGGTCGCTGGTCAGTTTAATCTTTGCCTTTATGGTGTTTACACAAAAAAATGATCGGGTGTTTAAGGTCTTAAGCCACCGCGCCTTTGATGCCAATCTTTTCGGGCGTCTGATGCGTTACGGCATCCCCAGTGCCATTCAGTTTAGTCTAGATATTTTTGCGTTTACCTTCTTTATTTTTATGGTCGGACGGATCGGCAAGCTCGAGCTGGCCGCCACCAATGTGGTCTTTTCAATTAACTCGCTGGCCTTTATGCCGTTGATGGGTTTTTCGCTGGGAACCAGCACTCTGGTGGGGCAGGCCCTGGGTCGCAATCAGGTCCCTGAGGCCATTGCCGCCACCAGGGCCACGATTCACATCGTGCTGGTTTACATCTCGCTGCTATTTGTTTTTTTCCTGGTGTTTCCGGGGCCGCTGCTCGAGCTTTTTAGGCCCCAGGACGCGGCGTCTGAAAACTTTGCGGCCATCAGCGACATCGGGACCGTGCTGCTGCGATTTGTCTCCGCTTATATATTTTTTGATGCCCTCTATATGGTCTGTATCGGTGTGCTCAAAGGCGCCGGTGACACGCGTTTTATCATGTTAAGCATCGGCATTCTGTCTGTGGTGGTTATGATCCTGCCTCTGGTTATTGGTGTGCACATCTTTGGTGCCGGGCTCTATTTTGCCTGGAGCTGCGCCACCGGTTTTGTTTTTACCCTTTTTATCACCTCTTATTGGCGTTACCGTCAGGGCCGCTGGAAAGATGTGCGCGTGATCGAGCATGTACCTGAAACTTAA
>JAAUXT010038315.1_pt1 | contig 46577 bp, 30 predicted proteins | sample 7278171 | NCBI WGS metagenome assembly JAAUXT01 (sample SAMN14350112, study PRJNA611818) | marine sediment metagenome | isolation source: surface marine sediment (1.8m) | place: French Polynesia: Moorea | collected 2018-08
GAAGGAAGATTGTGTCTTACTCTTTGTTATTCCCTTAGGATTTGAAAAAATTCACATCCGAACCACCAGAAACGCCGCCTGATCGGGTACTTAAATTTCTTGCTACGTACTAATTATTTGTTTTGATTTTCTTGGCAGAAAGCGAAGACGCTGGAGTGAAGGAGAAGCCCAGTGATTGAAGTTTGACACAAGCGGGAGAGAAGAAGGTAAGGAGCTTCATCTACCCTGTCAGAAACCGAGCTGTTCCTCGAATCTCTTTGGAACACATTGTGAGGTACGCAGCTGTAGGAGCAGCTCTTGTGTCAGAAGGTGCTGCCGTCCACTCCTGAACACTTTGCGTCCAATGCTCAATACCCACGATTCATATTTGACACCTTGTCAGTTTATTTTAATCTCTGTCAATCCAGGCACAAATCCTCGTGTTCCAAAAATGTGTGTGAATTCATTCATTTGCATTCGATTCGCCAAAATCGTTCATGTTGTCACAAAAGGAACATGAAAATGAGATGAAATCGCAGCCATTGTGATTGTGAGGTGTGTTGAAACATGTAGTGAAATGTAATTAGAGAGAAAATGATACCTGAGATGAGTTCTATTTTCGATCAACCTTGAAGTCACAGGCTTTGAAAACGCAGGAAATGTTTGCGTTGAGTGTTTCATGAAACTGAATTGGCCAACACATGGAACTCCTTTGCAAATGAAGCCAAAATGTGCGTGTGTGTGACTGTGTATGTGTCGTGTCTTCACGTTTTGAGTTGGACGCCCGTTCCAACACGGCGAACGGCAAAGCAACAAGTCTTAGAGTGCAGTGTCAACGAGAGTGACCTTTTCCTCGAAGAAACAAAGGAAATTAGGTGTTGAAGCAGTACAAATTAACTGAGCAAACACTGTGCTTCGTGTGGTTGCAGCAGACATAACTGACCCAAGCTGCCGGAACAACTTCAGTTTTGCTCCCATTCCGAATTGCTCCAGAAAAACGAGTTGGGTGCATGTGTCTTGGGTAGCCCCTGAAGCCAACATCTCCTTTTGCTCGAAAGTGTGACGTATTGTGACATTCTGACCAAGTTTCTTTCAAAAGTTCGTCAGCTGCAAACTCTATTTCTGTGTTCCTAAATCCTTTTCCTACATCTGAACAACAGGAAACTTGGGTCCAGCAAACTAACTGCAAGTATGGCCATTACAAAGGCTTTATGTGTTCGGGATACTAATTAGTTCGAGGATATGATAAAATTGCACAAGTAGTGTGACTCTGGGGCTTTAAAGAGACTGGCGTGTGTTTGAACTGATCTCTAATCCACCAACTAATGGTGTTCAGAGGAAATTGAAGAGAGGCCTCAAGGGTAAAATTATGGAGAAAGCTTGCTTCAGAAAAGGCTGGATTGACCTTTAGCAGAAATGCCTTTCAAAGGAGATAAATAGATAACACCACAGGCTACATAATGCCCAGGTCAGTCTTGCAGGTCCACACAAGAGTTCTGGCTGTCGACACAAAGACTTCAGTGCGTTGTTTCGTTGGTTTGTTGTTGTGAGAGTTTCGTCTGTCCCAGGCTTCTGCAGGAGAATGCAGGCATGTTTTCAGAGAACTTTGAACTGAGTTTTGCCTGTGCATTGACACATTGACAGGGAGTTGAAATGGGTCTCGTCTGGTCCCCTCTTGATATCAGGCGAAATGAGAGCTAAAAAAGTCGGATTTCTGCAAATCCGAAGCACGGTGTGATCCGCCCTGTCAGCTCAAATCATCAGTGATTCGTCATCAGAATTTTATCATCACTTTCCACTTGTGCACTCAATTCTTGGAAAAAAATTACCCTTCATGCACATTCATTTCATTTCTTGGCTTCACCCGAGAAGGACACACGCCACAACTGGCGTGCGCATGAACAAGGTCGCACCTTCAGCAAGCGTTCTGCATTGCTTTTGGCAAAGTGTATCGCGTATGCCACAGAGTGACAGTGATGATTGTGAGAACATTCCTGAGAGACCTGTCAGCATTCAACAGGAAGCAAAGCATCCTGCTAAGTCGTAGGAAGTCGTTCATTCACACTTTTCCCAAGCTCGAATATCGTACGCTCTGCGTTTCAAAAAGCTTGAACTTTTTTTGTGGTGTACGTACGTTCGGTGCACGTACGAGTACACGACGCATGACGTGCAAGTAATTTATTCAGACAGTACGTTTTTCACGGCGCACGCTCTTCAGTTTTGCCACACAAAAGATCCGAAGCAATGATATTCTTTTCATTTGGTTTCAAGATCAAACGAGTGTGTCTGCAACAGCGGGAACTCCTTTCACCTTGTGTGTGTCGAGGGTATTGAAAGAGTACGGGTTTTGTTAGTTCCCTCCTCAAGAATCTCGTAACCCCATGGGTGTTTAATATTGCTGCGCAGACTCATAAAAGACAGATTTAATATGGTGATAACACTTGAGTTGGCCAGAGCGAATCCTGAAAGAAATTCAACAAACTGTTCAGGCTGTTGTTCGTTTCTGAAGTGACGGGCATGCACTCTCCCAGTTGTTTGCTGTTTATCCTGGGACAGGTTCCATTGGTGTCTTCCTCTTCTGCATTCGGAAAGGAAATCTTCACAAAAAATTCCAAGCCAAATTGAGTCAGAAAAGGGACTTAATAGCCAGATCTGCGCAAGACCCGGACATCCAAGCTCGGGAGGAGGGCAGAAGAACCAAGCTTGAAACTTCGCAGTCAAATGTTGCAATTAAAGGCCTGCCGGTTACTCGGCAAAAAGTTTGTAGAGATCAGCTCAGAGACCACATCTGGATTCAGTATCTTCGGCGAATGTGGCGAGTGTGCACAGCAGCTCTCCAGTCTGTGCCACTAGTTTTTGTGGTGCAGGAACTCAGGTGTTGCAAACTCCAGGTCTGATGCGTCACGAAAGGAGGGGACAAAAAGCTCCTCCCTTGTCGCATGCGGTACATGGAAAAGCCAGACAAATGTGCAGATAGATACATATTTGAAGTTTTTTTGACAACCATGCGAACAGCTTGTTTCGTCTTCCAAACAGCAACTGGCCACAAAGAGTCATGTAATGTTTCTGTTGCAATTTTATCTCACAAAAACTTGAAAGAACCATTGTCACGCGCTGGAAACCCGTGTGGAATGTGACATCTTTCACAGCGTGCTTGGTTGTTTTGCGGGTAAAGAACCCAATTCGCATCACAAAACCTCGTAAAAACGGGAAAAGTAAAAAAAGCTGCCAATACACAAAAGAGTTTCCGAGCTTTCAACAGAAGTGAGCCATTGTCAACAGTGCATTACAGTCCACTGTTTGGCAGGTTCAGTGTCACCGCTTCAATGTAAATTCCAAACGGGACATGTTGTGGTGGGTGCTCAAAAACATCGTCAGCAAAAGACACGGGTTGCAAACCTGTTCACACAACTCTACACAAATTGTTGTTCGAGAGAATGGGTTCGCGGACCCACAAGAAGCTCCATACCCAGACTACGTTCCAAGTGCAAGCGCAATCGTTTTTGATCTTTCGTTTTTCGAAAAGCTCGGGAGACCTGATTACTGAGATTGCACGGTGGATCGGGGCGCACCTGCTGGGAGGAGATTACACGGCGAATTATCCGCTTTAGTCTTAAGTACACACAACCCTCTCAACCATACACATCACTCATTAAAACTCCTGTGGAGTCGCATCCAAAGACTCTGTAGAATCACTGACACACACATCTCGTAGATTTACTGAGACTGGCATGAAATGCCTATTCTGGAAATCTGCAGAACGAACGAGTGCGTTGCGTGGCTGAAGAGAGTGAAAGGAAACCGCAAACGCTTTGAAAGATCCCACCATTTGTCTTGGTTCGTCTGCAATTTTCAGCACTGCATAAATTTCAGAGCGCATTTCAGATGCGCAGTGCGGCTTCGGAAGCATTGTAAATGCTCCCAGGACGTCAAAGCAAACGTCAGATCACAGGAGCGTGTGCACGTGGCATTTCAAATTGTCTGTTATGCAAGTGAAATACATGCATGGGATAGAATGTACTGGGAGGAGCAGTTTTTCTCAATGTCAAACAGACAAGTCAGCCCCGGTCAGTAGTGGGGCGTGAGACAACGCAGTCCAGGGGCGAATCCACGGCGCTGGTGTTGGGAGCCGTCTCGGACCCCCTCTCCCTCACACCACACACACACACACACACACACACACACACACACACACACACACACACACACACAATATTTCACTGTGCGTTTCCACGGCTGGACACACAGTTGTGCCCAGAAACAAGCCAAGTTTAAAAGTCGACCCCTGAAGCTGTGAACCAACAACCAACTGACGCAACGTTTTTGTGACGAAACCAAGCGTCTGCTTCAGAGTGTCGGATGAGATTAAGAGTTTGCCAGGCACGGAGTCCAGCGACACTAATGATCCTCTGATGAGCAGCACCGCAATTAATGTGCAGCGCTGCTCCTAATGAGTGCAACTGTTTTCCAATCCCATGGTACACACAGCGGCAAAACAATTTACTGTACAAATCAAGGTTGTTTTCCACGAAGTGATACTTCCTGACATGCAACACAAAAGTTTGATTTTCTGGCAAACTTTGCACCTCACCTTCTTTCCAAAATTTTCAAAATATTCAAGGAAGAATGATCGAGTGAGTCTGCACAAGGAAAATTTCACAACACAACAACAGTTTGTTTTTGTAGTCGAAGAGCAAAAATCTGAATCATAGTCCTTTCATAATCTGATTTTACTTGTAATATTTCCTGCAAAATCCTGCTGAAGATGAGTCCCAGAGATAAATTCTGTTGTAATCGTGATTGCTTGAAAAATTCCCCCTTTTGCCTGTACTCGTATAAATTTCTCTTTCCTTGCTCTTTCCTCGCCCGGAACCCGTGTGCATTTGGTGGACTGGCAGCCTCCGAAAAGGCTCTCCTGCTTCATTCTGTTGCAGGCTGCAGAGTCCGTCCCATCGGCCCCGGTCCCACAGCAAGCAAACCTGCTGCTGAACGAGCTGCCTGCAACTTGAAGGCGTCTGCAACCTCAGCCTTGCTATTTCGCTTCAATTTGATGAACAAGAAATTGTACACTTTTTCATGTTACTGTGAGGTGTATTGGTCCAACCAGATTGACTGTGTGTTTCTCCTTTGTGGAAGTTCTTGCAAGGAAGGAAAATGTAGAAAGAAGCTGGACAGTGTTTCGTGACCAAATCCATTTGCGTTGAGTGCGAGTTTGATTCAATCAACACAAGAGTCGCTCAGGTCAATCTTCTCTCATCAGCTTTTTGTCTCCGTGCATGACTATAGTGTGTTTGCATGTTTTTGCGTTAGTGTGGCTCCAAAATCGTGATTTGAGCAGAAAATTTTTTCCAAACGGACGTTTTTCACTTCACACAAAAAGAGAGCAACCTTTGTCCGTTGCAGGCACAGAGAACAGCGGGTCATTTCGTTTGTTGATTTCAGACATCCACATTTCTTTAAAAGTTCGTTGGTGAGACACACTCATCCCAGCGCTGTCCACCCAGACGAAAGTGGTCTCAGGGAATTTTCAAAAGAGTCGACGAATGAGGCAGTTATCTCAGAACTGAACTCTATTCCCACAGTAACGTGGTTCCCAACAAGAAATTGCTGAACACGACCACAGAAGCCTTTCACGACGAAAGGTTCATCGTTGAGGTGTCCAGTTGTGTGTTGGACACAGGACCCACTCATTTTGGTCCTGCTTCGTTGGTCCTTGCTGTTGTTTTGCTCTCCGTTAATCGGTCCAGAGGTTTTGCAAAGATAACGAAATTGATTTGGAATGTTGTAATTTTACAGCGCTGAAAGGCTATCGTGTGAAGTTTGAATCAACCGGATGAGTGTGAGATCATCGGTGTCTATCTTCCCGAGCGCAGATGCGCTGCGGCTTTGATGTGGAGTCGGGTTCAGTCGACTCCGGATGCGATCAGCCGCGCACCGAGCCACCGGAAGCGCGGACAGGATGCAGATCGCATTGCTAAAAGTCCAGAAATACCGACGCTTCCTGTTGACGCGATTCCTGTCGTCCAGCAGAACCAGTCCCCAGGCAAAAAGGAGTCTGGGTTTGACCAGAAGAGGTTTACCATATTCAGGACCAAGCTGTGTCCTGAAAGTCACCAGAATTCACTGTCCACAGGTGGAAAATCCACCCATGTCAAAGCACAAGACAACGAATTCTGATTCTGTGTGTTGGTCTCACAACGTTGGGGATTGCAAACTTGTCAGAGTAACGCAAGCCTGGCCTGCCGTCGACAAACAGAACCAGCCACGTCCTGGCAACCACTGTCAGGAGGAGGTTCACAAGAACAGGACGTCAGTGACGAGAGACCATCCACAAGGTTCCTACGTGCAGCTGAAGCTGCTCAGAGTGACGAAGATTTTCGTGATTTGGTCAGGCACTGAATAAAGGGAGCCAGAAAACTAGGGGAAGAAATTGTCCGCATTGCATGTTTGACTCAATTAACTTCCCAGAATAAAGAAAGTAGACAGTGTGATGCGAGAGCTCCACGTTGTGAGAGAAAATTCGCGGAATCGTTCTTTTCTGTGACTGAATAAGAAGAGTGAATCGTATGATCTGCGTGTGTCCATGCAAGATCAGGCAAGGAGAAGAACACGAAAGCTTGGCGCTGCTTTGTCTTGCTCCAGCTGAAGGACTAGTTTCTGAATCTGACATTCGGAACGTGGTCGTGATCGCAGCACCTCATGCAAGCTTTCCTCAAGAGACTTGGCTAGGATCCTGCTCAAGAAGAGAACGAGCCGAAGTGCACAGACGACCTCAGTTTGAGATCCTGCTCCTGTTGCGCGTTGTGCGGCACAGCTGTGGCTGCAGGTTCCACAGTGCCGCCTGGGTTTGCACCGGGATTCGTGCACGCAATGCAGCGTAATGTGCTGACCTTGTTAGGCAGGTTTGATTCAGGGGCAATTAGGGACTTTTAAAGGGTCTGCCTCTTCAGGCGCCGCCGTCTGCACCGAGACGCCGGGTCGAGCGGAGGCTTGGCTGCGAGTGTGGGGCGCAGAGCGCTCTGTGCGCTGTACGATTGAGAAGGGTAAAGTCAATGTTGCTCGACTTGGATCCAAGATTGCACGTGGATTCTCGTGATGGGTTGTCCATGTGGCTGGGTCAAGAGCCCACACAGGGGGATCCAGCCCAAGCGGATGCCCCAAATAAAAGTCCAGAGTACCTACCTGTTTGGCCCTTTCTCACAACAATCGAAATCCGGACAGCCCCCGTGCTTTCCCGTTTTTACCAAACTGAAAACCTGCACGGTACAGCGCAGATACTGGGCCGTCTGAGGCGCTCTTCTAATTGCTCGCATTGCTTCAGTGCAAACGTATCGCTTTTCATCTCCAGATCTATGCGCGCAAATGGAGTCTTTACATTGAGAAGAAATACTCTGTATTGAGTTTTCCTTTCTTTTTCCTGGCACAGCAGTGGTTCCTCGGTACAGTTGCCTGCCTGCAGTGTGAGAACTCTTCGTGTTCGTTGCCCCTGTCGCTTCATTTTTGACGAATTTACGGCTTGAGGTTTGTTCCATCTGAGGGATGGTTTCCGTCAGGCAACGGCCCTTGAACCTTCGTTTCGAGGACTTGAGGTGAACAAATTCAGTCGCCAGAAAGGCAGATTGCTTCTTGCTGCAGCTGCTGAAAAGATATCTCACCCTGGGCAGTTGCACCCTCTGAATGTGCTACCCCTCTTGAAGTCACTTGCAATCAGTCCTGCCAAGACAAACTTCGGGGTGCCCCAGCAGAGTTTGCCGGAATTGAAACAAAACAACCATGCTTCCGACTCCTTTCCTGGTTGTATTTCTCACAGTGTTGTCAACCAACAGCACATATGGTTGCGTTCTCTGCAGAAAATACACAAAAGCAACAGACAGGAAAGAAGAGATTTTGAACAACAACATCCTCATCCTTTGCATAATTTAGCAAGAGTTGCTTCATCTGAGAAGGAGAAGAAGACATGCAAGTCTCAATTGTTCAGAGAATAAGAACACCAAGACGAACGAGATATTCCAGACTTTGATATTTGATATAAACTTTGCTTTAAATTCAACGTCTGTTGAAGCCCCCAATGGCAAAAGACTCTCGAGAACAAATTGTTCACAGGTTACCCGAGATCAATTATTCCGTATTAAAGCGCACTTACTCGTGTGGTTAAAGAGTGTCATCTGTTTCGTCTTCTCAGTGATGCTTCTTTGCTCCACCCTGTTATATCGATGCACAAAAGACAGTCTTTCGTTCTCAGGGAGTCGTCAGATCAACACACGCCGCAAAAAAGAATCCGAAACAGATGAAGGAAAAGGACTCTCATTTCCATTCTGGGAATTTCGAAGTCAGTTGTAAGACGCAAGACGTGAACATTTTGAGTACCGTTGCATGTTGGTGTTGTTCTCTTGTGAAATCCTGGTCTTTCCAAGTGTTCCCACGTGATCCCCCAAAAACATGCAATGGAAAAATGCGAAATTACGTTGGATCTTTTTTATCTGTTGCAGCAACGTGACAGTGAATCAACAGAAATCAGCGAAAACCGTCTGAAGACCAAGGTAAGCGGGTCCAAAGTTTGAACCACAGCGTTTGAAGATCCGGGCTGAAGTTGTGGCAGGTACTATCCCAACTGGTTTGGTGTCCTTTTCGGTCTTTCAAAAGCAAGATTTTGCACAAACCGACACCCAGATTGCTGACGGCACAGCAAGTAAGTCACCTGATGGAAGTGGAAAAAAGTATCACTCAAACCTAAGGTGTAGCCCACAGTCGTCCTGGACCTGGTTTGCAGTGAAGCTTTGGTGCTTTCCCGGAGAAAGAAAGAAAGCAGACCACAGAATAATACCGCGTGACCTTTCAGACCGAAGCAATGCCTATTGTCGTGGTCGAATGTGGTTTGACTTCAAGGAACTGCTTCATACGACATGATGGGCTTTTGAAGACACTTTATACCGTTCTGCTGCCGTCATTTGCATTCTCTGAGCACGGGAGCGTCGAAAGAGAAGACTGCTTTTCTCAGTGGTTTGGTCTCTGTGTTCTTTTTTGATGGTCGCGTAGCCGGCCATCTAGGTGCCGCTGACGGCTTAAAAACCCTTAGCATTCATGTGTGCGTCTGTCCACACTTTGGAATGTAACCCCCCCCCCCTGGCAAGCCCCTCATAGATCACCCACTGCAGCCACGAAGTCAGACACAGCCCAGATCTAAATTCACCACACCAACTGTAGATCACAGCCCTGAAGCCAGATCTAAATTCACCCACACAACTGGTCAAGATTCTTCTTCTTTCTCAATGGTGCCAGTAGGAAACTGTGACGTAGCGTCCAGACGAAGCGACCATCGGGTTCTTGGGGAGAACTTCTTGTTTGTTTTGTCCACGTGGTCAGTGAGGTATGTTCTCTGCGACAGGTCCAGTTCGCTATCTTCTTGAGAAGTCAATGGCAAAATGGAAAATAATCTTTGGACAGATCAGACGCAGCAGTTCACTAAGATAAATCCTGAGCATCATTCGGAAGACGGCAGAGTCCACCTGGACCGGTTTTTTCTGCATCCCCTCTTTCCGAGCTGATTTGAACGCGATCAAAGAAGACGGTGTTCGACTCAAAGAAACGCTTAATACGGTTGTGCACACCTAATCCTGTTGAGGCTGTTTCAGGCTTATTCCGTATATTACTCACTTAAACCCATCAAAACAAGCCATCGCTCTCAACAATTGTGTGCGTCTGGCCGTTGTTGAATGGAAAACAAGAAGATGCTTTCTCTGTCTCTTTTGAGTGTGACTTGACAAGACTCGATTTCAGCAAATTGGTCAGGCTTTCAACAACAGGCAAGCAAGGACTCTCCGAAATGCAGAGAAAGCCTGCATGCGTGAAGTTTTGTTTTCACAGTTTCGTCCTTTCTTTCTGAAGTGCACACTTCAGAAGGACTCAAGAAGCATAAGACTTGGTGTGCGTGCAAGGTATAGTGCACGTCCAAACTGTCCTCAAGAGATGCGTTTGCAATCGGTCCGGGTGGGGGGATTGTCCCTCAGTCCATCTTCTTCACCCGTGCGCCCGGTTCTTTCTTTCAGTAAGTCCACGTGGATTTTGTCGTGCGTCTTGCTGTAAGTCTTGAGCATCCAGGACTTAATCTCTCTGTGTGCGTGCAGCAAGGTGAACGCAGCTGATCCCAGCACGTGCATGCAACTTTGGTGCTGAAAAGAGTTTTGCAGCTGATGCATTTGCGTGTCACTTGAACACTGATACGTTGTTTGTTTGAAGCAAAACCCATTTTCTCATTTTGCGATCAGGCACTTTTATAGAGCTGAAAACAGCGATGTCATGTGCTGTGGCAACTCCAAACACGTTACATGCAGTTAGCATCTCAATAAAATGAGCAATGTGTGGACAGTGATTGGCGAAAACTGCAGGCATTTTGCGATTAACGGTGTCGTTTGAGGACGTGCACGATGAGGCGTTACAACGCGCTTTCGAGTGGATCACGGGTCCGATCCATTACATTTGTGTGTTGTGATCACACATGTGCTGCTTGTTCCTCGGTCCAAAACAGAATGCTGCGAAAATGAGGAGGTTGTGCACACTGCTCCGTGGCGCAGAACGCAAGCGTAGAAGCAAGCGTAGAACGTGGTCTTGTACGTCCTCGTCAGACGCAGAAAAGCTTGATTCTTTTTTTTTTTCCAAGCAGAAGAGTCAGACAGAAGAATGTACGCAGCCTTTCTTCGTTCTGTGACATCTGAGGTGCGTGGCCGATGAAACGACCAGTTGAACGAAAACGTCAACACGAACGACATGGCTGTCTGGCGGATTGCAGCTGCTGCCTTCTACGTTCGCGCAATCTCGGTTCTCATTCTGTTGCTCCCTGACGAGTGAAGCCACTGCGGGTTCATTGAGCGTTGAGCTGGTGATCTGCGCCTTCCGTGTATCAACGCTCATTACAGCTGTGTGCGCCACTTACCATTAAGCGCCCATTGCCCGCACATTGAATCTAATGCTCGCCTCGCGTGTCGTCTGCACTTCTCACATTCTCACTCATTGTCCGATTTCTCCACACATGTGCCATGTCCATACAGAGATTTTGTGATTGAACATAAACTCATTTTTGGCATCATTTGACATTGGTGACCAAATATTTTCCTTGAGGTCACACAAGAAATCAACAGCAGTTTGTGCGACGTGCAAATGAACTGCGGAAATCCTGAATGTGTCTGAGTCTTCCAGAACACAAGAAGCCTTAACAGTTCCGAAATTCAATTTTCTCCTCGAAAGGCACCGCAACTCGTACTCTAAACCCCACTACACTTTCCATGGTGTTCCCCTGGAAACTTGACACTGCATGAATATTGTTTCGGCACAAAAACTTCCTCTGGAAGCTATGCAAAAGCAAACAAACAAAACATGACGGTATGCCAAACAAAAATGTTGTCAAGTCTGCCAAAACAGGAAAGAAGAACCTTGGTTGTAAGACAGGCGAAGTAGTGAACAGTTGCACAAAAAGCGAGAATTCGTCTTTAGCGAACGACACGATGACGCTCAAACTGCATTCCCGCCCACAACTGCAATTGGAATTGGTCAGATTCGGTGGTTGATAAAAGTCATTTTGTGGCCATTGACCGCAGGGTCAGAGCCTATCTCCGTGAAATCACATCATTAAATTACAACCGTGGATCTGATATGCAAATTCAAACTGAGCCCTCGTCTGGTTCGGTTGTGATACACACAGGCAGTTTGAGAAGATGCATTTTTCATCAGAAACGTGTGTTCAGGTGGGCCTGGCGAGAATTGATTTTGGATTCATTTTATCAGTTTCAAGTGAGAAAGCTGAAAAGAAGCTGCATCAGCAATGACATGCGCCTGCTTGTGATCTGAACAAACACAAAATCTGTTCGCTCCATTCTGCAGACAATGCCCACCCTAAAAAGCATTTTGGAGGCAACCCCAAAACGACAAAAAAGGACAAGCAGAGCGAACTGCATCTGGACTGTGTCCGCAGGTTCTGGCCTATTTTGGCCAATTCCCCTCCTCTGCCTTGTCTCTGCGACCAACGCATCAAGATGACATTGGCGAAGTTGACAAAGGCGCACCTCTTCTGAAGCCTTCCTGCAGCAAGGTTGAAGAGGCTTTAAGAGCGGAACCGTGTGATCCGAGCAAAAGAAGGCAATAAGCGAGCGACCTGTGCGGCACACAGCAGTGACCCTGGTGCTGACATTAGGCTAATAGCCGGTTAATATGGGCTAATCAGACAAGGAGGGACGTGGGATGTGCAAATCTGTTTATAGCCCTATTCGGTTTCCTCTCGAAAGGTCGCTGTGAAGCATGGGACTCACCAAAGAGTCTTTTTGCAGGCTGTTGGTCCAACCATTGTTGTGTTTTGGAGTCGACGGGCACGTTCACCAGTCCGAGCAATTTGCTGCCCCTTTTACCTTCAGCTGTCTGCTCATGTGACCAGAAACACGCCAAAGTCAGGTGTTGAGGTCTTCAAATTTGACGTCTCCCTTGTTTCATGTTCGGCGTCAGGTTCAGCGCCAGAGGCCCAGATCCAGAACGGCCTCTGATTACAGGCCTCGTCCGTCTCTGTCAGCGCGTTGACACAGCCCAGAAACCTGAACCTCTCCTGATCGCCCTGTTAGTTTGCGTTCACGATTTGATTTTCTTGGAGATATGGAAAAGTGTGCTGGAGGGGACAGGGGCAAACACAGTTTTTGTCTGGGATACGGCGATTTTTGGTCATTTTTTGCAGCCATTCTCACACCAATCTTCTTCGTCGGGCGCAGAGGGAAAGGAGTATGTCCACGAACAGCAGCACTCGATGGGTCGGTCGGTACACGATCGAACACACAAACAGTTCTGCATTAGTTTGAGGTAAAAACTATCATTCGAGCGAATTCGTCAAAGGCTCCCCGTCCGTCTTGCCCACTGCACTGTTGATGAGGTTCCTTTGAGCCATCGATCTGAGGACGGGGCTCCGCTGTTCGCTTCACATGAAAGGCTCTTATCGCGCCATGTGTCGCCGATCCCGCCGCGCCGCGCACCGGATGACCAGGACGCGCCCCCGCCGCCCCGGAAGTTTGATCCATGCGCCCCACCCACCCGAAGCCCGATTCCTCCCAAAATCGTTTCCACAAGGTTTTGAGGTTGGACATGCATGGTCAAAAAGTTTCACGCGACAGCTGCTCACAGAGCGAACATTCTTCAGTACCCGCAGGTTGGTGAGACGTGGAACGTCACTTTGAGGCTCGCATGCACACAAGGATCCTGTCCTCTGCGTACTGAGAAGGACAGGAAAAGGAAGCAAAAACCTCAAAGGAACTTCAACACACATGTTGAAAGACAACAACATGATGCTTGAGTCTCAACGCACTTTTCATGTGTTGGCATGAAATTTGAAACCAAAATCGTGTTCGTTCGAAACATGTCCAGCTGAAATTGCTTTCAGCAGGAGGCTTCGCATTGAAAACTCGGCGTGAGTTTTTGTTGAATTCAATTGTTACAGATAATCCCCCAGACCTGGCTGGGAATCATTCAAAACTGAGGTTTCAAGGCACGAATTCTGTGGACCTGACAGTGCTATTGATGATTGTGGAACACTCTGGACACGCTTTACATTTGCGGGTACGGTGACAAAAGTCGTCCAGGATTGTGGATGCGCAACATATATTCAGGTCACCAAAAAGCCAGACTTTTCAGGTTACTTTTGCCTTTCCGTGTTTTTCTTCAAAATAGACTGCTTGTACTTGTACGAATGTTTGTCAGTTTGCCACATTGAACGTTTCTTTTTTGGCTTGATTGCAACTGGCAAGCCAAGCAGAGTTGTCGGAGTGGATCGAATGAAACATGTATGGAACTGCAGAACAAGATATTTTCCGGGCGCAGAATGGATCTCTGTTTCTGAATGGATATTCGGGAAGGAATCCAACTCTGCACACAGCTTTGATGTGGAGCTGTTATTGCCGATTGTCACACACTTGAATCTCTCTCCACAATGGTATCAGATTTTTGCGCACTGAATGCCGCTCTGTGAAAAATACCCACCAGCTGATGTACCAAACAAGCGGAACAGAAGGGGATGAGAAACTTGAGATATTCTTCAACGGTCGTGTTGAGCAACGTGCCGAAGACACGTTGAGAGGAGGGGCACCTTGAAAACGACCGACTCACAAGATGGGGGACGACCCTGATTACTCGAGTGACGTGACAGTTGCCCAAGTGGGGACCAGAAACCAAAGACGAACGGACTATGACCGCACAGAGCCTTATCTAACATCAAGCAGCTGACGAGGAAGCCACCCACCGACTCCCTCCTTCTGTGGTCTTGGTTGTCTTTGATGATGCCAGCTTTGTGAGTCTTTTGTGCCGAAGAACATGAATTCGTCTGTGATTCTGAAATGAGATCGTCCGTTTGGCAGTAAAATGATCTTGTGAATCGGTGTTTTCCGAACGAACGGGTGGGCGAATCAGAATTTGGGAACTTTATGAAAGTGGACAATTGACAATTTCGTAAGTTGTTCGTGCGCAGGAGAGCTGTGCATGTCGGAAACAATCAGTCCAGCTTTTGTTCCTCGTGCACACAACGCTGCTCCGTTGACTTCGTCATCACGGCGCAAACGACGTGTGATTGGATATCAAATTCCTGACGCCGCGAGCAGGAGCTGTGTATCCGTGTGCCGAAAATGAAAATGGTGCTCATTTTACTGTGAAAAGTGCAAATATTGCAAATGTTTTCACGAGCTCCAAATTTGACTGGCACTTTTTCTCTGGGTCCACGAATAAATTTCGTTCTTTGCAGAAGAACAAACAACCAGAAAGTTCTGTTGTCCATTTCCGAAACAAAATGTGCACTGCATTGTTAGAAAAGGACACACTCGTCCGATTGTCATTCGTTAATTTTGCCAGACCATGTGATTGAAATGTGCCAGAATCACTGGAAGATGAAAACGTGCTCTCCCCAGACCAGAGGCCCATGTTTGACTTATCACTTCATGTTATTTACATGTGTGTATGGTTTATGCCGGCTCTGTGATTGATTGAAAACTGTTCAATAATTGAGCAAGTCAGTGATCCATCATCGCTCTCCTTGCCAGGCAATGTCGATACGAACATGAAGACAGCAGCATGCTTGTGCAAGGTGGACTCCAATCCGTATGGTCTGTCATCCTGCGAAAATGTTTTTCATACGAGCTCTCGACCCTTCCCTTTCTTCATGTGGATCTAGGTGTCATTGTTCAAAAGCTGCTTGAAGCAGACTTCAACAGCGAAACAAGCTGATGGAACAATTCCCCCGAAAGTGAAAAACTGAGGAACCAAGTGCTTTGGCTGTGTATTCCAGTCTGACTGTTTTTACTTTTCGAGCTTTGTCCCCTCCTTCCTCTCGCCGCATGCGAGGCGGCCGCCGCTCTGCCCCTCCACTCAAAGGCAGCATTACGTGCGGGTCGCCGCCCCTCATTACGTCTTTGTACAGCTTTGAAAGAAACATATTTTCTCTTCTTTTACCTGAATAATGAACTCATCACATGGGGATTTCTATGCACACATTACACAGCGGCAAATTGGGTCGCTCAGGTGATGCGAGCGCCCATGAAAGCCCAGGTCCACAGAGGAAAATCCAGAAATATTACCCTACTTCGACCTCTCTTTCAGAAAAGACTGTGTCAGAATAGAACTCGGGTCCCCGTTGCCTTGTTCTCAGCGGAGATCCGTTAAGAGCTCGGATCATTGAGAGAAGCGTATTTGGAACGGAAGGTCTGGAATTGAAGCGGTAGGTTACTGCAGTAAAAGGTCGGAGGCCTTGAAAAAGCTTCGACTTGGACTCCGGGGATTGACAACTGACACATCTTTCTGTGCGTCCAATTAATACCAACCAGGAGTTTGGTCTTCGTTTCTTTCGTCTCCTGAGGAACCAGCTGCAATCGTAATGAGGATGTCGAGATGAGGGTTGTATTGGGGGAAAAAGACGCAACGTAACACTGCTGAAGTCAGAGGACCAGCATGAGGTTTTTGTGCCATGTACGACTTGTATCGAAGCTGGCGTCTTGGTCTTTTCGTAACTTAAAGTTGCGAACAAACTTCACTGATTGTATTTTGACTCTTTTCCCCACTGCATGGTTTTTCAGAGGAAAAAGTTTCCCTGGTTTTAGTTTTCAGTTTGGAACAGAGGAAGGTAATTAATCCCCAGCTGCGTGCAGTCCGTGCTACATACCTCCTTTGTGAGTCTGCTATTGTCTCGCTGTTTCGTGGTGTTGAGTTCTGAATCCAAACAATTGAAAGCTCTGGCGAGTTCAAAGTGAAACAGACAGAGATGTGTTTCTGGGTTGTTTGTGTCGGGTTTTTTGTTCTGTGGATATTTTGGAGCGTCCAAATTTTCAAACTTTTCTCTTAGGTGTGAAAGGAAAACTGAACCAGCTTTGTTCAGGATCATTTCAAGATGCACAAAGAAGTCGGACATCGAGAATGGGTTTTGATCTCCCTTGGGACTCTTCCAATGAACAAGAGTTCAGGATTGCTTCCTCAATCAAATTCATATTTGGTCGCCTTCGTTCACGCAGTTTCGTGTTCGCAGCTTGGAGCATCCGGGCTGAAGTTGGAACAAAGGCTCAGGATGGAGGCGGCACCTGCAATCAAGACGGAATTTCTCTCGTCCTAATTGAGAAACATTGACCAAATGACAGGCTCCAGTCCCCGCTGTCGTGACTCTGTGAACTTTCGTTTTGTCTCCTCAAGGTTATCACTGTCATGCAGTGGAAAGGGATATTGGGATATCAGCTTACCTTTTCTCTGCTCTGAACACGGAAATGCTGAATAGATTGATGATGCGTTAACGTGCCTGACGATGGGACATTTCCACATTGTGTTGACCCTCATTTTCCCAGTCAAAAATTGAGAAAATGTGTGAGAGAGAAAACGCTATGTTCAGATATTGAGGCCCAATAAGCTGGATTGGTCATGCTGCGAAAGATCTTTCGATGTGACATCCAAAAGGTGTACAAATTTTGACGTGTTCCGTTTCCTCTGAGAACCCACTCCCTTTGATTGTTCCGATGTTGTCTAGAAGAGAAGAATTGCTGCAGACTTGCAGCGAACAACACTCATCAGACATGCAGGGAGCGCAGATTGAAAGTGAGATCGGATAACCACGGATTCAAACGCAAGATTGGTCAAGAGTCATGACTCGAATGTCTCGCACTTCGCTATGTTCGCTATTTTTGGACTACAATTTCGGGGTTTTCCGATCATGCTGACTTCTTTGCCATGGTTCCCATTTTGGCTTCATCCTGAACAATGAGGACCAAATGGACCATCGGTTGGTTTGTTTTCGTACCAGCCCTTTATCAGTACTGTTCGATTGGAAAGATTGACGGGAAGTACAAGTTACGTGAGACAGACTGTTTGACTTGGTCTCATCAGCTGAACACTCCAGTTGACTTGTTTTGCAGATGCATTCAATAACCGAAAGCGTTGAAGAACAGTTTGCGTGATGAACGGGTGCGTTGTGGGTGATTATGACTGTTCCCAAATCCGGACCGCTCCTGCGCAGGACCATTAGAGTTTATGGTTGTGTTTACCTCTCGGAAGCGCTTCATCCGTATTTCATGAGCTTCCGGGAGTAGAGTGCAACGAGAGTCAGAGCGCGCACTCACCGCATCGCACATAATGTTGCGAACAAGAAAGGGCAGGAACCTTCTGAATTTCAACCATTTCGAGGTGTGTTTTTCGTGCAGTGATCTCTCTCTCTCTCTCTCTCTCTCTCTCTCTCTGTGAATGTGTGTGTGACAACATCAAAACATCAGGAAGGTGTTTCGGGTTGTGGTTCGTGTTCGTGGAGACATTGGATCAGATCGATGTGATTGGCTCGGAACGGCCTTGAGAAGCACCAACAGACAGGGACGTCGCTGCTGATATTCAAATTGCACATGCGGTTGCTGATGGGTGGCACCTTCTGCCTGTGTTTCTCTTCAGATGCGTCAAGCTGGAAAATCACACGACACTCTCCAAAACATCAAGGTTCCTCGTCCACTGTGATATCCCACCAGAGCTGCGCACAGGGGAATGTGAAAGGGTGTGGCAGATTCAAATTTGATGGTGAATAGAGAGCGCGATGTTTCATTGTGGAAGAGTGAAGCAATCCAAGTTACGATCGTCCAATCAGAATGTCGCCCCACAATGCTGCTGGTCAACACTCGCACCTTTTTCCTCATGAGTGGAAAAATTAGATTCTGGAACAACGCAGCACAAACACAAAAGCAACAAACATTTCTTAAAGGGCTCGCCTGCCAAGAAAGTTGGAGCAGCTTCAACACCTGATGAAAAGAAAGGGACAATTGGCGCTAATAGGAGCCCGAGGCCCCGGCCACACCAGGCGCACACCAACCCGCAGCTAATGCGCTAACAACAGCAAATTAAAAGCCGAGGCAAGACGCAGACGGGAGGCAACAGGGATAATGACAATGGAAATGTGATGAAGCTGAGGAAATATTACTTTTGTCGAAGAAATTGCTTGTGGAAATAACGGTGTTTGTGACTTTGGACTGACAATGGTTGCTGTGAAAACTGCTTTTCGCGCAGTGATGTTTTGTGATGTCAAAAACTTGCAGACATCCGGTCAGGAAGACATCTGACGCTGAGCTGCTGTAGCAAGCAACGAATTATGAGTGTGTTGTATTTGGTGCGTGAAAAAAGCTGCACAAAAAACTCAGAAAATGGAAAAACTGATTGTGAATACCAAGCGCTATTGGTGACACCTTGAACCTCATACTCGTATGAGCTCGTGCGAACATTTATTTACGTTGACGTCCACTCTGCAAACACAACGCCAAATCTTGAACGGCGCTTTCTGGTTTCTTCTCGTGATTCTGACATTGCATGGAATGAAAAGTTCATTGCCTGATCGATACAGAAAAGAAGGTTAATGAAAGGGATCGGCTGCGTTGTGCAAGAAAGATGTCAACCACAAAGACTCTTTGGAAGTGTGTCAAAATACCTGTTTGAGAAGAGCAAATTGGTGTTTGAGGCCTGGGGAATTTGGAGTAATTACTCACTCTCACATCATCGTCTGCCCCAACTTATCAATTTGTTCGCAAATACATTTTACATGCGGACAAGACGATTATGAAATGACAAGTTGAAGTTGCGCAGTAGCAGATCTGAATCTTATTTCAGAGGATTGTCCACGGTTCTCCCCCGGCCCCTCCTCCAATAAAGAGCAAACGAGCACTCATTCAGTCCCTGAGTTAATTGAGCAAAACGCCGCGTCCGCTGAGATCGAGTGGCGCGCGTCACGCAGGAAATGGAAAGCGAGCTCCACGCTCGGGACAAAAACAGGAAACAAAATGTGAGGAGAGAATCTGACAAAAACGATCACGTCACATTTTACGATATCAGTTTTGATTCAATTACGCAAATGTGAACATAAATTTGGTTTGCTTGACGGACAAAGTAACTTTTCCTGTATTTTCTGTGCAGTTTCCACTCAGATGAAACAATGCACGATTGACAGGATGAAGAAACGTTGAATGTTTGAAAATCCTCTCATCCTGGAGAAAAAGTCTTGAATGCACGTAACAGTTGAAACGGCTCCATCAAACGCAACAGGCAAAGGCCAGGAATCCTTGTACCACACAACCCTCCAACTCAAGTGCACCGCACCCGCAGCCACACACTTTCAGACTCGGGCAAAAAACAAAAGCCACGAAAAATCAGACATTTACTCGTACGCCAAAAAGTACAATCAGTGCAAAAATGAGGTTTTCGTTCTTTCCTGAATTTCTCACATGCTGCTCTTGGTCCCACAACGCATGCTGAGCGGGTTCTGTTGCTTATGAAGAGCTTTTCTTTCATCCGTTTGCCTCCTGGACAAGTTTCTTTTCCAAGTTGTCAGGATAATCCTTAGGGTCTCTCTCCAAATTCCATTGTTGTGAGTTTCCTCTGATTTCCAACTCGTTTTGCACTCTGCACAAATAACCTGTTTTCACCACGTTGGAGTGGACATGCAGGGCTCATTTTCCCGGTGGCAGTTCAAACCTGACTTCTTGTTGCTATCTTCTTGAAAACAACTCGATTTCAGCTTACCATTTCCAAACGTTTCAAGGCCGCAAAGGCACAAATTGTTGATTGACACACGCAGCCAGATGACGTGCATTGTTTCCTGCGAGCCTGGTTGGTTTGTCGATGCTTGTTGGGATCCGATGTCAGTTCTCCGCTTTTCATCCCAAAGCTTTGAATGAAACTCAAATTAATGAGCCGAAATGGATTCATTTTCTGTTGTGAAGATCTTCCTGAGAAAAACCTTGCACACTCTCTTTCAGAAGTCTTGATTGCTGTCGCCAACATCTGCCCCGACTTCAAAATGCATCTTTTGAAGACATTTCAAGGCAACATTTCTGTGAATTTGAAAAACGACTTGTCACGAATGTCACACAAGTGACACCGACATCACACAAGTGACACCAAAAACATGGATACGATCAAATGTCCATTCCCGGAGGTCTTTCCTTTTGTTGCCACTTAGACTGCTGTTTTTCAACAAGTTCTTCCATGTTTGAAGAAATGACTCGGGTGGAGGAGTCATGTTCTCCAACACCAAATTAAGATCTTGCTTTGGAGCAGCTCAGCGTTCCACGTGTTCCTCACAAAGACTTTCTGCTTCTTTTGCTTCCTTTCGTATTTTCTGAGGTAGAGTCTAACCTTTTATGCTGTTATTTTGTTGGAGACAAATTCGAACAAAAATTGCCTGCCCTAATTAGCATCTTCTTCGAAAAGCAAAACGTAAAGGCATCTTCTTCCAGGCAAATTGGTGCAAAGATTTTTCAGAAAGCTACATCAAAATTTTGTCATGCAGACAACGCGCGGCAGGTTGTGCCACACCTCTGTTCCCGTCTCACCATCTTTGTGCAATTCCTGATGTTGGGGGGGGGTGTGACCATGAGTCTTCGAAGTCTCATCTCAAGGTCGGATTCCGCAAAGCACAAGACGGCCTTTGCATAATTAATGTTGAAAGCGCATGTTCGACACTTGAAAGGTGCTAAAAATTGCAGTGGAAATTGAATCCCTGTCAGCTGTGCAGAAAAGTGGGATGTGAGTGAAACATTTTCAGGTCCTGGGAGGATTCAAGGACTCTGGATGAAAATCGACAAATTTCTCGTGTCTGTGCAAATGACATCTAACTGGGTCGGGGTTTGGTCAAGTCACTCAGCCAAGCTCAGAAAAGGATGCTGCTCATTTTCCAGCCTGAGTAACTCCCCTTCCCAGCAAGTTACTCAGCAAAGTCACTCAGACCAAAATCTTCAAGTTTCCTGAGAAGACTGAACTGGGAAATGGAAACAAAAAGACTCACCATGACATTGTCAGTTCTTGAACCCATCTGGCAACTGAGAGGTTTCTGTGTTCGAAATTTTCGTCAGGTTGTCACACTCCCGGGAAGTGATTTCTCTCAGAACGGTCACACAGAAACATTGGGCTTCCCAATGAGTTGATTTAGAGGGAAGTGTTTCAAGGGCGACAACGAAACCCATCAAATTTACAGCAGAGTGCACTCAAAACAACAACAAACGAAACTTTGACAACAGGTCTCACAAACATGCAGGGCTTTTCAGTTACACTTAAAGAGCAAGTGCTGCACCCAAGACTGGTTGCAGTTTGTGAAAACTGGCCATTGGACTCGAGCTATGGGCCTCTCAGTTTGCCTCTGGCTTCACCTGGCACACAGCAGATACAGGATGCAACACAAAATCAATGTCTTTGCCCTTTTCAGACGCATTGTGATTCGCAAGTAGATGAGCAAAATAAAAATGAAAATCAATCTGTTTGCACTTGATAAAAACTTCAAACCACAAAACATAAATCTAGCCTCACGATTCTTTTCCTTCTCCTTCCTGTCAGAAGGGACCAATTTGAACCAATCGCTTGTGCAATACTTACAGAATGGGCCAGGAGTTTACCCACAAGGATAAGCTGTTGTGTGAACGAAATCAGTTTGAGCTTTGCAGCGAGCATCACAAGTCACACACAATCATCGAAGCCAGACTGCTGAGCTTATTTTGAACTCTCAACATGAAACAAGAGAGGAGCTTAAATTTCTCGTGACGACCAGAACACTAATAAAGTGACCTTTTCCCATGCAAGCGAGACCATGATGGAGCCGGTGTGGCTCGATCAACAGCGCCAGGCTGAACGTTGATATGTTTCATTCAGTTTGTTCTCCATTGGTGCAGGGCAACATAAATATCCAGACGAACGGATTAAACCTGTCTCAAACTCATGAGTTTCTTTCATTTCTTTTTGTAGATGTCTTGCGCAGTCGCAGAAGGACTCAAACCAGCATCGACCTGACTTCTGCAGTCTTCGGAAAAGTGGAAGCAGCAGACACCACAACACCATGTAAACCAGACCCATTTCCAGCTGAAACCGTTCGGAAACAAGTCGAGCAGAATGTCTGACGCGGAAGTGGCGTGTCCCTGCGGAAAGAAGTTCCGGCGCAAAGCGGCGTACGACCGCCACATGGAGGTGGCGCACTCCGAGTCGGCGGCGGCGGCGCACAAGTGCAAAACGTGCGGGAAAACCTTCGGCAACTCCAACACTCTCACCATGCACATGAGTGTGCACGAAACCAAACAAAATTTTGCCAAACTAGTGCGCACTCGCAAAGCGAGTAAAACTTCCGCGCTGGAAAAAACAGATGAAAATTTGTCTTCTCCAAAAAGACCAGGCAAAGCCGAGAAAAGCGAGGAAACTTCGGACGGAGTGAGAAAGGGTGTTGACCAAAGTGAGGATTCCAGTAGTGAAAAGGAAAACAACTCTTCCAAGTGCCAAATGACTAGTCTGAGCAACAACAGCATCAAGTCAATTGTGACATCAGGTCCTTCGAGCGGGGTGGGGACTTCTGAGAGCAGCAAACATGACACGTCACAGCAGAGCAGTGTCCTGAGTGAGAAGGCCAAAGGAAACGGCGGTGTCTCGGACAAGAAGCAGGTTTCTGTGAACGCTGAACATGCCAAAGTGAAAGGTGCCCCGTCTACTTCAAGCCCTTTGCCTAGTCTGAAAGAAATTATTGATTCTCAAAGTTCCAACTCAGCAGTGACATTGGAAAGCACAAACGGTGGAAGTGCACCCAAAAGCAAAGCGAGCTCTAAGTCAAAGGAAACCGCCACTGAGCTTTTGTCTTCTTGTGACACCACAACTGACGTCTCTGAGGTGGAAACGTCAAAGATTCCAGTCACTGTGAATCTTTTACAAAGCATGGCTAGTCAGCGGGTGGAGGGAGGGAGTGGTTCTGAGGAGGCGGTGAAGGAGAGAGGGTCGACCGGGCCTTTGGCTCGGGACTCCCGCCGAGCGTCCCCGCAGCCGCGTCTCGCTCCCGCAGGCCCTTCCCCGATCCCGTCCACCTCCAAGTCCACAGCATTGCGTTCAACCACTCAACAGCAGCAGAGTGTGCCAGTCATTATCAACTCTAGATCACAACCTGCCTCAACCCCGGTGTTGGCCTCGACGGCCCAAGAAGCCCAGGCTCCTTCTTCAGTCACCAGCTCACATCCAGCTTTCGCTGCCATGCTCGCTGCACCTCCAGCGACACCAACGTTGGCCCCGAAGCCCAATCCCTCTCAACCCAGATCTGGCCGATCGACAGCCCCAGGTCTGGCGAGAACCCCGGTCGTTCCGGCGCCACAGGCTTCTCGGGTGTCCGCCACGGAAGAACTCAGAACTGTTGCCCAACCAGCCCCAGTCAACAGACCTCAACCACCAACAGAAGAAGAACTTCTCAATTCCCCAATTGACTCTCTGGAAGACGCTGAAGAAGACGACAAACTGGCGGAAGAAGATTTTGATTTCATCACTGATGAAGACTTGGAGGCGCTTGAACAGGAGGAAGATGATGAAGATGACGGAAACGAAGTCAATGGCGACAACAGAGAATCCAGGAAAAGTAAACGCAGGCGCTCCGAAAATCCGATCTGGAAATCTCTGCTGACCGGGAAAGTGTACGAAGAAATTCTGAACAACCTGGAGGGAACTCCTGCCAAACGTCCCCGCAAAGACGTGGGCGACTCCGAAGCTTACACAGAAGACATGGAGGACCTGCCCGTCAAGGTGGAGGCCATTCCCCAACTGGACATCAAGACGGAGCCGTTCGACCCGGATTTTCCGGATCTGGATCAGCTGGAAGCCGTGGCGTCCATAGAATCTTCGACCGGATCCTCGGACCCTTCCATCTCTCCTCCGGCCATCAGCCCCAAGATGGAACTGACGGACATGTCGTCCGAAGATCTCAGCAGAAGGCACTTCAACCACCCCGGTATGTCCGACAAGAGAAGCAAGAGTCAGAGCTTTGACTGTTTCGTTTGCGGAAAGTCGTTCAACAGCGAGAAGTACCTGACGATGCACATCAGCCTCCACGGGACAGTCAAAAACGCAGACGAACTCTTGATCCCAGAGGCGGATTCTCCGGACAGCTCCACGGAACCTTCTCCTATTGCCAAGAAGATTCCAGAAGTGAATGGGCACCTGCACCCAGTCCCGGACTATGTCCTCATGGAACCCACGATGCCCCAGGCAGTGCAGGTGGAACTCACTCCCCATCAACAGCTCACCCAACAAGTCGCCGCTTTGCAACAACAATCCCGCCAACTGCAACATCAGTCCGCGTTGCTGCAGCAACAACTGCAACAGCAGCAGAAAGTCAAGAGCAACAACAATGTGAAGAAAAGTCCACCAGCTGTCAACAGGGTTGTGAGTGAGGGTGGAGGGTGGTCTTGCACTCTGTGCAACAAGACCTTCGCCCACAACTCCGGGTACAAGAACCACATGCGCACGCACTCCAACGAGCGCCCTTACGTGTGTACCATCTGTGACATTGGTTTCAAAGAGAAGTACCATTTGAAGAAGCACAATCTCTTCATCCACAGCTCAGAGCTGCCAGAGAAGTGCAGGTTCTGTGGCAAGCGATTCAAAGATTCCACCGCAGTCAGAGCCCACGAGCGAATACACAGCGACGAGCGCCCTTTCGCTTGCAGAAGATGCACGAAAACCTTCAAAACGTCTGAATGTCTGTGGCACCACGAGCACAGGAGCAAGACATGTGGCCAGGCTCTGGGAGACATCATCGCCAAGGAGCGAGCGCAGCGCAAGCGAAGAAAGTTCCCAAAGACCGAGCCGGACGAGATGAAGGGCGAAGTGAAGATGAGAATCAAACAGGAACCCGAGACGACGCCTGTGCCCGACTGCAGGAATCCTCGTCCGTCGGTGATGACCAACTCGTCCGCCGCGATCACTGCAGCCAACGCCGCTATAGAGAGAAACGTCCAGGCGATCATGATGGCAGAGCAGAAGAAAGCAACGGAAAACCAGATGAAGATCCCCGAGAACCAGATGCAGAATGAGCTGTTGATGAAGATCCCTGAAGTGGTTGTCAAGATGGAGCAAGATGAGCACATGTTTGAAAGGTCGAGTTGCTGTATGCAGCAGACGCAGCCGTTTCCAGTCCCCGGTGAAGGGTTTGTAGCAGCAGGCGTGGTTCCGCCTCCGCAAAACAAGCCCGGCGACTTCGTGCCGCCACCAGTCACGAGGAACCAGCCGAATCAAACAGTGATCAGCATGCTGTCCCAGCCTCCCAGACCCGTGCAACCTCTGCCCCACCCACCGTCAACGCAGCCCGTGCCCCAGGCTGTCTCACAGATTCCCATTGGCAGACCCATCATGTCCACAATGGTGAAACCAGTCCAGCATGTTCAGCCGCAGAAACAGCAGACCCCGCAACCGATCCTGGTTCCAGTGACGACACCATGCCAAAAGCAGGTTTTGCAGTCAGCCCAGTCAACTTCAGCGCAACAACAGCAACAACAGCAACAACAGCACATTCGGCCCCTGCAGCAGCACCTGGCACAGGTGGTGTTGCCTCAGCAGCAGCAGAAGGCGGACCCGGCGCAGCCTGTGCCGCCGCCGCCGCCGCCGTCCCGCCCGCAGCCCCCGCAGGCCGTGGTGCAGCCGCAGCCAAGGGCCCCGCAGACCAGCAACACCGCCGCAGCGGGACAGAACACCCAGCCTGCTCCAGGTACAGCCCCTTCTCTGGCTTGGTAGTTCATGCCTTTCAGAATAGCAGTGTCACTGGGAATGAATTGCTGTGTGAACCAGCCGACTGTGGTCGTTTTTTGAAGGGAAAATGTCACTTTTCTTGAAATCCACAAAATACATGTTTAGTTGTCGCACTGAAATATTGAAACATTTCGTGGGCACAAAGCTTTCAAAAGCAAAAAAGCAATTTGCAAAATGAGTCCTGAGCTGTCTGCGATGAAACTGACACGATGTCTCCTCACATTTTCATCGCTTCTCGCTTTGCATTATGTTCAAGCACAAAAGTGCCACGAAATTGCTTTCACAAATACCGGTTGATTCAAGACAAAGAAGTTTTACTTCGTGTGACGCCCTTTTGCATTTGCTTTTGGTGTCGTTCTCAAAGGAACATCAACAAATTTTAAATTATGATAACAGAGCAATGCAGCGCTCTCATATGGCCATATTTTAACCGTTTCGTAACAGTCAACATTTTCAGGGAGCAGCTGCGAACAAAAAGCAAATGACTTGCAGGCTTCCCTTTCTTCTCAAATTTCACTTCCAAGCGGATACATTTCACTTCGAGGCGGATGCGATGCCTCCTTTGCCAATTCAGACACTTTAATATGAGTTGCATTCAGCCATCAAATAATATTACTTCCATGTAGCTTTGTCTCTTCAAGGTGAATGCATCACAGTGAATCGTGATTCCTTGTGTGCATGATCCACTCGCACATTTGTGCACGACACAAAATATTCGCCCGAATTACTGGTACACATGCTTCTGGAAGTTGAATGGACTTGGTCTTGTCGAATCTCGTTGATCAAAGAACCTCCAAATGACCTCCAACACCTGCCCTCGTTCCACATCCTGCAGTGTCATTTTGGCAATGTGCCGCTTGATTGTTTTCCAAAGAACTTGCAAAATACAGAAGCAGGGACAGACACTTGATTTGGAAAGTTTTGGGAACTGGACAAAGACTCTAAAAAGTGCTGTGCCTGCATGACAGCACAACATTCCTTTGTTCCTTGGGTCTGAGACCAGAGTTGTTGTCACTGTTCAGTTTGTGTTTCTGTTGAATTTGACTTTCTGTGAAGAATGAAGACTGCTGTGAAACTGTGCAAAATGTGGTGAAAACCAAAGCTGAATTGCAATTGGTTGTATTTTTGCAGGGGATGGTGGCAAGGATTACGTGTGCAAACTGTGCAACAAGGCATTTCGCGATGTGTCCAGTTTCCAGCGCCACTGCAAGATCCACACGGAGGAGCGTCCGTTCATCTGCGAGTCGTGCGACATCGGCTTCAAGATGAAGGTAGCGCCGCTGATTCCGAACTGAACAGTGCTCAACCAGTTGAATCAGACGTTGCACGTTCAGGCCAACAAAACGTCAGAGCCAACGCACGAATGTGTCCGTTCTTTGGTCAATTGCAAACATCAAATACGGTTCGTGCTGAATTTTGACCGGCGTAAAATAGGAATCGTGAAATTTTATGAAAAACAGACAATCCATCTCAGTCTGTCACGACTTTTCAACATGTGCGCAGATGTCATTTGCGTCCAACAAAAGACACATTCAACTTTTTTTTGCATCGTATCAACAGCAAACCACATTGACCCTTGAATCCATTCAGAAATACCACAAAATCTGGTTGTCAAAAATATAGATCCGAATGGACAAATAATTGGCGACGAGTCGTGGCCCATTTGGATTGTAGGGACACAAGAAACGCTCCAGATGACCCAGTTGGCCCACCAGTTTGGCTCAGCAATCAAAACCAGGCTCAATGCAATAATTTATTTTTTCTTATCAGGTGCATCTGAAGAAGCACAACCTGTACGTGCACTCGGACGAGTACCCGTGTGAGTGCCAGCACTGCGGGAAGCGTTTCAAGGACTCGAGCGCCGTCAAACTGCACGAGCGCACCCACTCCGACTCAAGACCGTTCCAGGTAAAATCGTCCTCCCGTCAGCTGTGCGGTGCCGTCCTTTGTGAAATTTACGTGGAAGCGTGCAGGATGACTGAGAAAAGTTTGCTTGTTCTCTTGCCCAGATTTCGAGAATTTGGTCTCCTTTCAGTGTGATGGTTGCCAGAAAGCGTTCAAGACCCGAGAGAACCTCTGGGGCCACCAGCACAGGGGCAAGTGCATGGCAACCAAAAACAAGAGCACCTCAAAGCACGCCACGGAGCCGCACGTGGGTGCGCATGCGTCGGTGGAGGATGACCACGTGAGTGCGCAGGCGTACGTGAGCACCTCGCACATCACAGCGCAGGCCATCATCCATAACAACCAGGTACGTTGACATTCTTGTAGTTCTTCCAACGAGCTCGAAATTTGTCCACATTGCAGCGTGACAGGTTCTGTGAGCTTTTCACAAACGTCCAGTTGAGTTGGCTGGCAGTACTCTGAAAGGAGAGTGCACAAAATACGCGTGTGTTTCTCTTTAGGTCACGGCGCACGCTACGTTCAACAACAGCCGCGTGACGGCGCGCGCCTCCATCGTGAACAACAAGCTGCACGCGCAGGCATACGTGTCGGATACCTCGGACCCGGCCGGAGGCAAGTCTGTCGACGTGAAGCTGGAGAAACCCGACGAGCAGCAGGACTCTCCGGGGGAGCCGGTGCCCGAGTCGGGAGCGGAGAGGAAGAGCGCCAGCCCCAGTAGCGTCAAGTCAATGCCGACGACACCCGTTGCCGAGGAGAGAGAGGTAAATGGGTCCTGTTTTTCACTGGAGGATCCCCAGGCTCTCGATGCGTCAGTGCTGACGAATCAAATGCGTGCTGCGATCTCGAGTACACCGGTGGTTGGCCTGGATGATGAGCTGCCCTCTAGTGGTCAGATTTCTCCAAGCGGAGGAGTGGTAAAGCCGGTTGTGAGTTCCGGGTCCCTTATGGCGGCGCAGATGGACAAGAGAACGGACGCAGTCAGTGGCCCTGTCTCGACTGAAGTGTCTCCAACCGGGACTCCCAGTCAGACCTCGCCGTCAGCGAAATGGCCCACTTTGAAAGAGTTCCTGGCCAAAGGAGTCTCAGGCACCAGCTTGTCTCCCCCGGCCCAGGTCACCAACTGGTTCAACCAGGCTGAGCAGACTCAGAACACTCAAAACAACAATATTTCGAAGATGACAACAGCCAACAACTACCCAACAATAAAAGAGAGGCTGATGGGAAGTTTCTTCGCCAATGCAGCTGCAGGAGTCGTAGACCCTCCCGCCAACAGACGACAGAATACAGTGGGGATGGTCACCCGCCCGCACCACCACCCTCCTCCACCTCCTGGTATTCCCAGAATCATCCCGGGTCCCCCTCCTCCCCCTCCTCCTCCTCCACCCTACCCAGGCTCCAGCAATGCGAAGCTGAGCCCACCCCCGCCCTACACCTCGGCCAAGTCTCCCATCAGCGTCACGACGTCCCCGACGGCCATGGAGATCGCCAACATCCTCTCCCCGACCACCTCCGGCGGCTCCATCCCCTCATTCCAGTCCACCTTTCTGAGCAAGCGCACGCCCCCGCTCCCTCCCATCTCTTCCCTCGGTAGTTCCCCGGTCATGATGCGCGGTGAGGACCCCAGTATTCCAGCTATGTACTGGGACGAGGACTCGGACGCGTCCGAGAAGGAAGCGTCGCGCGGCAGCCACTGGGCCGGAAGTGGAGGAGCGAGCAGCGAAGGCGCCGCCTCCTCGACCGACTCCATGTTCCACGACATGTCGCTCGCAGAGAAGATGCTCACTCAGTTGTAGAAAGGGTCAAAACTCGGCGTCGTGCGTTGATTGCAGACTATCGTGTCTTGTCGGAAAGTTATTTGTGGCGCAGCACTGCCCTGTGTTTTATTTGGGACGTCCGATGTGTACAAATCCCCGACTTGTCGCGTGCGCGATGAAGCAATAATTTCTTGAAAGTAGGATTTTTTTTCCAAATGAAGTCTGCAAGAGGGGAAGTTTTTCGCACATTTGTACTTAAAGTGATCATGTTACCTGTGTGAGACATTGAGATTTTTCCAACATGTTATTTTACGATTGTGACAACAAAGGTCAACAGTCGCATTCACCAAGCAACTGACAAGACTTATTCACATTTGAAGTATTTTTAACTTGTACTTGATTGAAACTGCAATGAAATTATTGGCATGTTGAAATACTGGAGTAACGCACAGTGGAAGGGCGGAATCTTGAACGATACAGGGTGGCTTGTGGTGAACACAACTACGAGTGTCTCAGTCGTGTTCACCCTGATTGTCTGTCATTTCACTCGTCCGAGATTGTAACAGACATTTGGCTGTGGGGTTTTTATGAAATCTTTCAGCGTGAGACATTGCAAGCAGAACGCTTTCTGTTGTACAAAGTTTGATTCAAACAACAAAAAATGCGTGCGTGCATGTCGACTTTTAGCAGTTTAGTAAGACTTGTAACTTTGCTGTTTGAGTGGCTTGTGGCGTGTGTGCATGAACGATGGTTCTCAGGGGCTTGAGTCCTTCTCACCGCGCTGAAAATCGCAAACAGCAAATTCTGTGAAGATTTACCACACAGTGCGGGGTTGTGCTCACATGCGTGTGTGAGTTTGCCTTTTTTAGCGCTGTGGGATTGAGACTCAAAAAAGCGCAGTTTCTGAAATGAAACATAATCCTGTTTGATGTAGACTCTATACACAGCGGTATTTTCATGAATGAAAACACAAAACGGCATCCAGTGCATTAGCCAACCTGTACATAACATATACCTTCATTGTTAATTTATTGTCTGTATGCTTGCTGCTGGCGTTACTTTTGAATGCGCGTGTTTGTGAGGCATTGGGAGACAGTTCTCTTGCTTTGACTAGTGCACATGCACGTCTTGACGTCAAAAAACGCCCACACACACCTACAAACACAACATTCTCTCATTCTCTCACTGTTCAATCACGCTTATGCATTCACGCACACGAACTGAAGAAAGGAAGAATAGAACAACAATGGCAAAATTGAACAGTAGTTCATACCCAAATTTTCACCAAACAAAAAAGATTTCTGAAAACATACTTCCGAGTTGGAATTTGCAGAACATTCTTTGTTACCTGCATGAGAACGCTCTTTGGGCGTTGTCCTCTCGCATAAAGTCTGCAGCGAGCCACTCTGACTGAATCGCATTTTGTTCTCAACGGCACCATGGCACAAAATGTGCCTGGAGTGTCCTCCAATCCTCAAAATTTGAAAACATTCTTGTTGTCTTTGGTCCTTGCACGTGCAGAGCGCACAGCATTTCCATAAGGGTTTTGCAGTGTCTTGCACGAGCGTGTACCCGCTCAATTGCAGCTCAAAAACTTCGATTTGTGCACACCAGTGTGTGACCATATTTTTCAACTTCTACCTTTGCTTGAAACTCACCCGTTTCTGTCGGTGTTTGCAGAAAACCCACATTCGTCCACACCCGACACGTTGCCTTGCAACAACCCGTCCCACACACGAACCTTGTGATGTTTCCAAGAGAAATACACACCAACCAACATGTGATCAGGTGAACTTCAACAGCCAAATTCTTGGATCTTTTTCCACATACATGTGTGGCCTTATACAGCAGATTACCTGAGAACGTCCACTCGCCCGTCCTCATATAGCAAATGAGGCCGCTTGAACTTTGCACTGTGACCTTCCCAATCACACGTCCAGCGAATCACACATCTGTCCACAACTTAATTGCCTTACACTTTTCAAACGTCCTCTGGAAGTAATTTGTCCACTCTTCAACAGTTGTTGCCGAAAAGTTCTCTACATGAGGGCACTTGCGCCCAGGTTCCATCCATTGCAAGGACTTGAAGCTCTACAGACTCGTTATGTGAAAAGGCATTGAAACTGCATCTGCCCATTCATAATCTGTCCATCATCACACAATCTGTCCATCCCACAATGGCCTTCTGTGTTTTGCGTCCACTACTCCTTTGTTGGGGCAAACTACTCCTTGTGAGAGTTGAAATCTTGAAATCTGTTTTGTTGTATCCTTTTTTAGATAGATGCTTTCCTTCTCCAAAGATTTCTTGAACTCCCTCCTCAACGTGTGACGTCGATGTCGTACAAACAACAAATTGATGAAAATTGAATTGAAGCAGAATTGATCCACGGTGCGTTGAGATAAAAAGTGAATTCCGTGCCCAAAATGTCAAAAATGACTGTTTTGGTTCCTGTTTGAGTCCTTGTTGTTTCGCGTGGAAACGTTTTCGCTGCTTGACGTGCGCATGCTTTCTTAACGAGGAAGACTCTGTATCCATTTTGTTGTCACAGATCTCTTTACAGTGTCACTGCCATTGTGAAAACAGCTGCATAAAGTGAAAGTCTTAGTGTGTAAATACAACCAGCTATAAATATGCTATACTCTGAAACATAAATGTAAATATTCTTGTACGAGTACGTGTACAAAGAACTGATTTTTACGCATTTCGTGAAAATTTTTCCCAGATTGACTTTGCCCGTTGCAATTACATGATTTTATGTGAGCTGACAGTATATTGGAAAAATTTTGCCAAATCTGACGTCGAAATCTAAATTTTAGAGGGGCAGAGTTTTTGCAATGTATTGCAGACCGAGTATTAAAATGTTTAGGAGAAGTCTTATAATTTTTCGAAAAAAAAATCGAGAGGCATGCATTTAATCAATGATCGATCTAGTCTATATACAGATTTGTTTGTGTATAAAATGTCATTGATGTGAACATTTACCATAACTTGTAACATTCGAAAGTCCTTGAATGTGTTAGTTCCCATCTGCAAGCATATCCTTGGTTGTCCTTTTGCTCCTGGCAATCTTTTGGGCAAACTTGTCAGTTTGCTTCGTTGACTACAATTCTGTTCGCGCTGTCAAAGTTCTCTTGTTTTTGACAAATTTCCATTTTCGCTTCCAACTAACGCATTGAATCAAGGAGGAAACGCAGCGACAGTTCACTGTTTGTATACCTCATGTTTGTGGAAGACATGACAATCCAGCATCATGAGAAGTGTTCAGCTGCAGGTCCAATTTGGCCGAATACTGCAATACAACATTGCACTCTCAACATGTTTTTTGTTTGCTGAAAGATTTTCATCTTGAAAATTTGCTTGTGGCTCAGAAAAACAATTGGCACTGATCTTTGATTGTTTTTCGTTCATTTTTTTTCCTACAATTTCGTGCGTCTCAGTTGGATCGGCGGGCCGATGATTCAGACTTTTCCACCCTTTCCATGAGAATTTACCAATGTACATTTTTGTACACTGATAGAACGCGATTTTGTTTGGATTGTTTTGAAACCAGTTTGTCTCTCTAGTTGACATACAAACTGTTTTCAAAAGAGTTCAGTTCATTATTGCAGGTTGTTGTGTACATTTTCAATTCGAGCAGAGCGTACAGAGTATTGAACAAATAGACTTTCTAGGATGTGTTTGAACATTAAAAGTATTAAATCAAAAAGTGTTGTGAGAATGTATGATCTACAATGATACAAATATAATCAGCTATTTGTTGTCCGAAGTGATTGTTGTCTTGGCATTGTTTATCGTTCCAAAAGAAAGCTGTATCCTGGATCAGACGAAAAGCTACATGTATACGAGGCGCATGTATTTTGCGAGAACAATCAATTCAAGTCAATCTCTATTCTTCACGCAAAACGATCAGTTCAGTTCTCTTGTAAATTTCCGCGTCGGTTTCTTGCTTGTTCTGTTTCTCTCCAGCTCACACAACCAAGGTCAATGTTAGATCTAGTGTTAGGACTTGTGTACGTGCATTGTATGTACCAAAACTTTACTTGCTCTGGTTCTTCTTCTTTTTGAGGTGTTTTCGAACAACTGGCAACAACATATTTGTGCACACCAATCAAATTTGTTGAAAGTAACCAGCACTCTGCAGAAACCGGAAACTGTTCGAAATGTCGTTCAGGTTAATTCTGTCAAGTAAAAGTTTGGTGCAGACCTTGCAAAATGCAACCAGCGCTGAAGGTCCATTGTGTCCGAAACGTCCAATCACCGAAACGTCCAAACGAACCAACGTCCAAATCATTTCATACTTCAGACAAGTATGAAAAAAGGTCCCTTACCAAATCCGACCAAACCACCTTTGCCTTTAATGTACACTTTTGCGAGCACTGTCAGTTCACACTAGGAACAAGTCACCGGCGAACTTCTGCGTTTTGTTCCTCAAAATGTCGGAAGAACGAAATGCGGGATTTTGCAGTGCGTTCAGCTGTGTTTCACATGCACTTGACGCTCATGTAACTTGTGAAACTTTTCTGTCATCTGAGACTTTAAATCACCATCTCGTCTATGTTCTTCAACAGAACGCTTTCCTCGCGCTTAAAACATTCCTAAAAAAGCCATTGCTCTCACTGTGGTAGCCGTTTCTGTAGCGAACTTTAGTTTTACCCGGAGGAAGATTTTGTTTGTATAGTGTTGAGAGTATTGTAATCGATACAAGTCGATGTTTTATATGAGAAATAAAAGTGGCATGAAGAGTACCGAGGTCTTTTGCTTTGTCTGGCGTGTGCTTCGATGTGCAACAACACCAGCGCTCGTACGGAAAGCCGAGCCAAATCACATTTCAGTTGCGACAGGATTCTGTGGTCTGAACAGTTTTTATCTTTTCTGAAACGGGAAAATGTGTACCAAACCCCAAAGGTTCCGAACGGAAACACCATGAAGTGGGATCCGAAGCTGCGTGAATTCGTCCGTCTGGAGGCTTGACCAAGGAACGACAACAACAAAGCAGTCACGAGTTGACACGTTTGCAAATTCAAAATGCGAACAATCGAGTTGAGAAAATCCTGGTTCACGCCAGAAAATTTCCATTTTACGAGACGCCAGTGAATTTATGGTGATGGTTAATTGAAAATTGAAAAGTACTCAATGATGGAGGATCTCACTACAATATCTCTGACCGAACTCGCACGCACGGGTGAGGCGCGTTGCTTCCCAGGAACTTTCAATTGCAAAAGATCATCGTTTTGCAAATTGGAAATTCCGTCCCTTTGGCCTCAAGCAGATCCTGTCAAATATTGCTGTTGGACAAGGTCTTCACTCGCAAAGAAATCAGAAATAATAACTTGGACAGGCTGACATTGATTCACACAGAGAACAATCGCCAAACGTTCCGATAAACCAAAAGAGACAAAAGTTTTTCTGATGGACACCTCTCCCCTGGTATCTGCTCCACAATCATGGAAGATAAGTCAAGTTTTTATCAGCTCAAACAACATTGCATGTTCTTTTATGTATTGCAAATGAAAGACAATAAATGGCGTTATCAAATTAGTTGTACCGTATGGTCATGTGAGGAAAACAAAACAAAAGCATTTTGGAACTTGGGAGCGTGCAAAGAGACACTTGTTTCATCTTTTTCCAACTTGTCTGTGAAAGAGGAGGTCCAGTATGGACGGAGTAGCAGGAGAGGAGGAGGACTTGTACTCCAACGCGCGGATCATCGACTTGCGGGAAAGCACCACCATCCATCTCCAGCACGAAGAACTGGTCTCCATTGGTCAGTTGGTCAGATCCGAACTTCAAGCGTGCAAAACCGTCAACATCTGCAGCCAACGCAGTTCGATTTAAAATGCCGCGTCAACACGTGATTCCACACAACGAGCGCGGTGGGTCGTGTGGGACCTGGTCAAGTAGAGACGACCAGAGGACGTCGTGGATCTGTCGGGAGTAATTTGTTGTTCCCTCTCCAAAACCAATAAAGTGCGTGCGGTAAAAGTACGGCGTGACTAGACTCCGTTGTTGAACAGAATAAGGAGTTTTCTGCCTTCAGGTCTCTCTGTGGAGGACCGGGTGGTGTGCTCTCTGGACCCGGAGGCACCGGAGGCGGTCATCTCGCTGTGCTCGGTGCAGAGGCGTCCGGACGGGCACTGGCTGCTGCCGGACCCCGACATGCCGTGCCTGCTGAATGACGAAGACGTTCCGGAGCCCACGCTCCTCAGTCAAGGTGACCACGCTCAGTGGATGATTGCATCCTGTCCTGATAGACTTCGCCATCACAACACACGAGTTCAAATCTGGAGGGAACTTTGGAGATAATCAGAGCACCTTGGGTGTTTTCGGGTCGTTGTGTGACCAATGAATTTTCATATTGTGTCAGGAAGAATAGATTCACGAATCACACCCTTTTCGTATATATATTTTCCAGGATCCACAATAAAATGCGGAGACCGGTTCTTCCGCTACACCTACCTGACGACACGGAGGCCACGGCGCGCGCTGCCGCGGACCCCGGGGGCACCGCTGACCCGCTCCCCGGCGCTGCGGCTCCCGGCGCGGCCACCACCGAGGAACCAACCAGCCCGCCCCGCTCCCGGGCCGCCTCCGCCAAAACCCAAGCGGTCCTGGGTGTACACTGGCTCACTGGAGGGGACGTCTATTCTGGAGAAAGAAGGGGACGGGAATGTAGATGGAACACAAGAGGAGGTCCACACTGGCTCCCTGGAGGTCAGAGTTTTGTTTGTTTCAGACGAGCACTTTGTGGAGTCATTCTTCGTGTTCCATCAAAGCACCTGCGAAGGTACAACTGAAATCAGCGCCATTGACTGCTGTATTGCAGGATACTTCCGACGCTGATCTCACTTGTTCCGTGGACGATGAGATTCTGAAACACGCGCAATCGGCAGAGCAGGTTTGTGTTCGCCTTGTGAGTTTCGAAAGGTCGTTTATACTTGGAGTGTCTGGACACCCAGGCCCCACAAAAGCGCGCACACACGTGTTTGGCAACTTTTGGTCACTTTTCAAACAAGTTTCACTCATGGAAAGGCACACAGTGATCTCCCTCTGTCCCGAAGCCGTCATTGGCAAAGTCAAAGGAACCTGAGCGGTGACTAGATTCTGGAGATTGATTCTTCCTCTCGCCCATGCAGGTTGCGAACCTGGCCGCCTCGCTCGTCTGCAGGCAAATCATGATGCACACAGACGCCGTGCTGTCGTCTTCACAGATTGACCAGCTCTTCAAGGCGCTTCAAGTCAGAGAGCGAATTTTCTCAAGAAGTAAAGTCTTGTTCCTGAAACCAACTGCCCGTATTGGTTCCGGCAAAAAACGACTTGGGTTTTCTCTCAGGATGCATCTCAGTACGCAGAGCGGGAGATCTCTGAGTTTGTGAGTGAGTACACGGAGGCGGAGAGGGAGGCCGAGGGGAGCAGCAGCCCCGGGGAGCCCGGGCCGATCCACGGACCCGTCATCCATCTGCTGACCGAACTTCTCAAACTCTCCCTGGTCAGTAGCGACCATTACAAACGGAAAGCAAGACACCACAGTCGCGCAACTGAGCCAATCATCTAAAGATATGAGCTCGTATGAATTGCGAGATTTGAGGCTCACTGTCCCACAAAAAGATTTCTTTCTGGGCTCACCCAGCGAAACTCAGAATTTTCCTTCACGCCAGGATCCCGCTGAGCACGTGGAGCTGTGGATGCAGCTGCTGAGCACTCTCAGCCACTTCACTCCGAATCTGGCGGCGCTGCTCGCGCACCGGTCGGCGCCCGTTGTGCTCGGCGTCATGGCGGCGTCGCGTCTTTCGGCGCATGCGCAGCAGTACGGCGCCAGTGTGCTCAGCCAACTGGCGCTGCATCAACCGGGCCCAGGAGAAAAGGTGCACACGAGGTGCAGTCTGTGAGAAACAGAGGCTTCGAACACATTTCGTGGAGAATTGCACATTGTTGTCCAGGGTTTTTAAGTGATTTGAGGTGGTTGGTCAATTGTTCCAGGTCGCTCAAAATGAGCGCCCGGAACACATCACCCAGGTAACGATAGAAAACTTGTGAAAAGGTCTTTCTTGGTCAAGATAAGGTTCAAATTTGTATGTTTTGGGTGTTGTCTTGTTCGGTTCAAGGATGATGTGTGGGGAAGGAATATATCAAGTTCCATTTTCTTTGGTTCAAGAGGTGAAACAGTAAAAATGGGGTGGGGGTGGGGGTCTGGAATTAGGAACTTAGTGATTGGTTGGGCGATTTTCAAAACTTTCTATTTGGTTAGTAGGTTCTGGATATTTTCTTTCTTGTCATGGGAAATCCTCAAACCATCGCGACGCCCATGGACCGAATATTTTTCCGAATGAGATTTCGGGAAAAAATGTTCTCCCTCTTTTCATCGGTTGACGCACAAAACAGAAATCCAATTGTTGCAGCATCTGTTGTGTTTGATCGGCAGGGTCCTGTGCGGGAGAGTGGGGTGGAGCTGACAGTGCGAGCGATGCGGCTCCACCCGGCGGAGCCGCTGGTGCTGAGACCGTCGTGCAGAACCCTCGCCAACCTGACCACCACCTACTCCATCCTCACCGAACAGATCCTCGAAACCGGTGTGTGCTCATGCACGTCGCCAAACAAGTGTACGTGACAACCCTTCTCGTGCGCGAAGATGTTTGACCTGTTTTCCAATAAGCAGTCTCTTGACAAAAATCACTTACTATTGAAGACCTGTCCGACCAGCTGGAGGCGGAAGCGTTGGAGTCGTGGATGAGTCTGCTTGACTACATCCAGCGTGAGGCGCTCTCTACCGTGCTCGACGCCATGGAGACGCACCCGCGGGACCTGGCCGTCCAGGCGGAGGGACGTCGCGTTCTGCTCTTCTTCTTCGAGGCAGAGGAAGACGAACTCTTGTGAGTGCCTTCTTTCTGTGTGAAACATGTGCTGCAAAGTCAAAAGAAATTCTGACCGTCAGGTAAATATTGCTGGAGAAACATGCATTGGACTTTCTGCGCTTGAATTGAAAAGGTTGACCCGTCCTCAATTTTGTACTGTTTTCTTCTCGGTTGGAGCTCTGTCAGGGCTTCGACAGATCTAGTGTGTGCGTTTCATTTTGTTGCTTGCAAAAAGTATTTCTCTTGAGACAACGCACAACAAGGGATACATCATTGATCACAGCTATTTGTTTTACTCTTTTCAACAGGGATGAGGACGAATTTTTGGCAAGCGCCCGTCATTCCTTGACAGAGAGCACAGCCGAAACACGAGACAGGTCATTGGAGGATGAACACAGCATCAGCTTCGATTCCGGCAGGGAGAACACACTCTCTGGTGACAACAGTCTCAATCTAGAGGCAGACATCTCTCGCGGTGGCAAGCACAGCGAGGCAGGAATCAACCCAGCTTCCCGTGAAGGAACTGTTCCAGGGGTTCTTTCAGAACGAGACCCTCAGTTTCTTGGCCAAGTCAACGAGGACGACAATAAGAAAAGGCGCACAACCCACAAAGACATCAAAGCCAAAGTGAAATCTCTGCTCACAATTGGAAAGTTGACATTCAGAAAAAAGAAGCTGAAGAAGGCGACCACAGATGAGGTGGAAGGAATGGCAAACAAAACAGAACGTCACCAGTCGAAGCTTCAAGAAAAAGAGGCTGAGATCACAAACGATATCTTCACAGGTGATATCTCTGCTGTACAGCCCAACGAAAACGAGACACAAGATTGGCCAGGCGGCGCTGTTCAAACCTCAACACAAGATTCCCGAACAGAGCATGAAGACAGCTCGCTTGACACAGTTTACCTGGGAATAACACACAAGACAGACAACGAGATGGACGGGAGGCAAACCACAGAAACAGGGGATTGTTTCAGTGGTGATGATGTGGTCAAAGTGGACCAAAAAACAATGTCAACAGTTGATGACCCTCCCTCTCTTGGACAAACTTTGACTTTCGATCATCAGAAGGTTTGGGAAACTGCTGGGGTGGACTCCAATGTCGAGAACGCGAGTGCTCAAGAACCCGATGAGAAACACAGTGAAAATAAGTTGGAAGAACATGATCCATTTGAAAATAAAACAGATGCGGCGCAGAAGCCGTCTGCAGTCACTGAACAGACGGAACCGGACCTGTTTGACACCGAAACAACTGACAACATCAAACAGCTTCAAAGGAGGTACTCGAGCAGAAAACGCTGGGGCAAGGCTCAGAGGCCTGTGTTTGCTGGAAACAGCTCGAACCGTGCAGTGTCCCTGGGGGATTCACTAGAAGGCGCCACATTCGCCTCCAGTTTCTCCTGCAGTGACGTCACAGAGAGCGAGCAGGAGATTGAACCAGAGATAGTGGAGGAAATCAGGGTGAACAGAACCAAGTGGAAAAGGGTTGTGGCGCAAATCAGAGACAGGTTCACTCCAGAGGACGCTCTGGAAGTGCTGACTGAAGGAAAAGACGAAAGCTGTGACTTCTCAGAGGGTGGACAGTCTTGGGAAAACAGAGAATGCGACGTTCACGTTGCCGTGGCAGGACGTTGTTCCTCTGAGAAACTGCAGAATGAAATATTGACGGACGTGGAGAGGAAACCAATCAGATCACAAGACACAAGCGAAGGAGTGAACGAAGATCCCATTGTCGTAGGATCTGACAGAGCAGCTGAAATTGACTCTGCAAAGCCGAGGACCATGGCTGCGGAAGAACACAGAGACAACACTCAAGAACTAGTGTTGCAACCAAATGCCACAGTGAAGCAGGAAGTGAAAGACGAAGCTCCAAGCGAAAAGAAAAAGAAGGGGAAACTTTCTTTCCTGAGAAAGTCGAAGTCCAAGGGACAGTCAACATTGGATGTTTCCGAACCCACGGAGTCAGGTGAAGAAACAAACAGAAAAGCCAAGAAAGGAAGCAGCAAAATGAAGAAATCTCGAAGTGTCACAGATTTGTTCACAAAGACACAAAAAGATGACGAAAAAACAAAAAGGAAGCTGAAAAAACGTCACAAAGACGTGAAAGATTCCAGTGCAAAGAAACAAGAGTTCACAGAGACGGAAGGTCAAAGACCCGACACCACATCTGCAGGAACAACATTACAGAAGGAGTCCTCTCCTGGGAAGAAAGAGGCCAACGAGACTGAACGGGATTTGTCTGATCATGAGGACGAGAGTAGATCCAAAGAAACAATACACCAGAAGACAGAACGCACTGGAGCACTCGAAACCACAATGCAAGCGAAAACAGACTCTGAAAAGAACAAACACAAAAACAGGAGGAAAAGCAAAGAAGCCAAGCTCATTGCGAAAGAGAATGCAAAACCAAGCGTGTCCGACGACCAGAAGGATGAAACTGCAGCCGCAGCCGCGGACAAGCCGAAGCAGCGGAAGAAAAAGAAGAGCGCCATGTCCGAGTCAAAATCCACTGACGCCTTGAGCCAAGACCACGAGAGTGTCATGCAGATTCTTGCCTCCAGGACTCTGGTACATTGTCCTCCAACTACTTTGAGCGGTTCGAGTGGGACAAAGCCTCCCCTCCTTGCGAGCGCACACAGAAAGAACATTGCAATACACGTTTGTGAAAACTCTTTCAAGATGACCTCAGGATTTTCAGGGACTCTGGCCTTTGTCGCACTTGAACGGGATTCTCTGATTAAACTTTTGACCAAATTGGACTCAAAGCGATTGATGTGCAAATCTGGTCTGATTCCTCAGGGGGATCCAGAATCGAGACCCTTGGGAGGCTCAAATTAAACGAAACAGCCCTGAAGTTCCATGTGTGTTCCAAGGTGCGCAAGATGTTCTTTCTGGAGGCGGGTCCACAACAATCTTTCTTATTGAGGTGTTCTTTGTTGACCAAAGTTGCCACAAGTCAGAAATTTGGGAAACCGCGTTTGAGCCATTTTGTACTGTACGCAGATATGTCAATTCTGTCAATCTGAGAAAATCGACTCTACCTGACTTTTTGATTCCAAGGACCCGACAGATTTGTTGTGATCCTGATAAAATTTTTTCCAAGCCAGGGGACAGGGGCCTGACATTTGTGTTCGGAAAAAATCACTCTTCGCAGATTTGAATTGTTTGTCACAATCTGTTTTCATTTTTGGAGGGAGGAGTTGACAGTATCTTGGAAGAACTGATTCCAAACCACCACCTCCTGCGTGCCGGCCCTGTCAAAGTTGTTGGGACCCCCTCCCCCGCCCCCGAAGTGAAAATGTCGAAATTTGACAACTTATTTTGCGATGTGTCACGGATCTCACCCGACTGAAAATGCATTTTTCTCAGAGAGAGTGGGAAATACAAATCTGCAGTGATTAACACTCCCAGCACTCATTTGAGATCGTGTCCGATTTTTGTGGTGCATGATCACAAAAGCATCCGATTTTTGTGGTGCATGATCAACAATGCGAGCACACTGTTCCAGATGATTGAGCACGTGCTGACGCTGTGGCGGGAAGACCGCGGGAGGGCGCTGGCGCTGCTCAGCGACGCCTCGACCGGAGAGCTGCTGGACGCCGCCGGGGCTCCGGCGCCGCTGCGCGCCGTGCTGCGCGCGCAGGGCATCGACTCGCTGCCGCTGCGCGAAGCCGACCCCGCCCTCGCCACCAACCTCATCCAAGTCCTTTGCGACGCGTACGTTGATGTTCGATGACGAGCTCTCAGCCTGTTTCTTCTTGGAAAGTTTGTGGTTTGATAATCGTAGAGCTGCTTTTGCTTTCCAAACTCGGTGGGTTATGGTTCTCAGTTCTGCGTACTCCACCACAAAAAAAATTGCGATACACGTTCAATTTCAGCCCGTTCGGGCCTCAGATAGCGTTGCGACTGGTTTCGACGACTGCCGCTCTGCTGTCTGACCGACAGAGGCCGTACCACGTTCTACTCGCTGCCAAATGCCTCAGCACTCTCATCAGCGGACCGCTCGCCAACCCTGACCCACACGGAAAAGGTACAGCGAACTGGTGATTTCTTTGAAGAAAAGAATTCCACATTCTTTTCAGTATCAAAAATATCATTTATTTTCAAGAACCCAAGAGACAAAAAACATTTTAAAATGTTCACAGAGCAGAAGGATAAGTTTCACAACGTCAGTTCGGCAATTCAAAACCAAGCGCACTTCTTTGCAGATATTTCCACACTGAAGTCCATTCTGGAAAAGACGAATTCGCTGCTGAAGATAAAAACCACGGACGAAAGCACTCTGTCGTCCCTCACGGCATTGAGGACGGTTCTGTCACAACGCATCCTGTGCAAGCCCAAGAACGCTGTGCTCGCCAAAGACTACGGGGATGGAGAGGTTTTCGTGTGAGTTGCTCTTGGTGAAGTTCCTCAGCACAGAGAGTTCATTTCCATTGGCGTGAACGTCAACAGCACACGTTCATTTCCGCGGTGAAAGTAAAGCTAACAATTGATATTGAGCATATCCAGTCACTGAAACTTGTCTCCGGAAAGCACAACCAAGAGCTGACACTTTCACCTGCAACGACAGACAAATTCGTCCGGAGATTGGAACCCCGCTGCGCACTGAATCTGAACGTTCTGATGACGCGCTCGCAAAACAAAACAAGCACTGTCCTAGTCTGTCGTCGTTCGTTTGGACACCGTTTTGCTTTGGGATCGGCGGAGCTTCCGGTGGCAATACAGATCCATTTAGTCCCGTCAAGTGGCTTTGGAACTGCTCTGTGATGACACGGTCTCGCCGCTTTCGAGTCGCGCACCTGCCGAGTCATCAGCTGTGGTCAGCCATGTCCGTCTGATCGAAGTAGCGCGAGACGAGGGTGATGAAAAGATTCATCGGAATCAGAACAGACTCGTCCTCCCTTTCCTACAAAAACAAAAGTGCTCAACGTGCCCTCACAAAGGCAAACAACACTCTTCGGAACTTTCAAGAGCCGGTATTTCTGGGTTCGTACGAGCAAAGTTCAACAATTTTCGTGGAACAACCACCGCTCCCTGAAAAGAATGAGGTGCTCCGTGGAACCAATTGTTCTCTGGGTTTCCAACAACAAAGTGTGGCGCACAATGAGTGGATGTTACTCACCAGCGACGCCCTGAGGTTGGCGCACGCGCGCGCGACGCTGCGCAGCAGAGAGCACGTCTCCGGGCAGAGCGGCTTCTCCAGCACCGCCAGCAGCGCGTACAGCCACCGACCCTGCAGCACAACAGTCGAGTCCAGAATTGTGTCCCCTTGAATGAAGGGCAGTCTCGCAGTCACCTCGATCAGAATAAAGGCAAAAGTAATGACAATCGACATCTGGTCACAGTCACCACAGTCTGTTGTGTCACCACACAAGAAAGTGAACGCGGACCCTCTCCCCGTGTGAACACACAACTGTCTCGAGCCGCCAGAATGACAACGGTCTCTTTCAAATCATCGCTGTGAAATCACTGACCTGCTCGGGTGAAAATCCTGTTGCTTCAAACCAGTGCAAATGGTACTCCAACACCTGAACAACAGTCGCCTGCAATGCAAAACAAGAACACCTGCCGGTGTAGATCTGTGCGCCCCACACTCAACTGCCCTGGCAGTGGCGGCCATCAGGATGACTCAGAAGAAAATTCTTTTTCAAAGGGTGGGTTAGTCACGCACATTTTTCTTCCTGTGGGTGGAGGGGATCTGATTCTGCTGCCTGTAACTTCCTTCTGGGGAGGGAAACATTTTGCCCAGTTCTGAAGAAAACTTACTTCAGGAGTGGAGGGTCAACTGAAACGTATCTCAGGTGGACAAGAATGTTTCAGATTCGAGAACGTTTTTGGAAGGGGGCAATAGGACTGGACTCAAAACACAATTTCGCGATGTACCTGGTCCATAGCTGCTACAATGCTGAGCAGGGGAGGACTGGCAATGCCATCGTCAGTGTTTAGCACTGCCGACGCGGTTCCACTTTGATCATCACCGATATCCATGGGAGCCTCCGAGGTCTGTGACAGCGCCTCAGTCTTTTGCACAACTGGTGTTGGGTTCACTTTCGTTCGACCAGGCTGTACCCTCCCGAAGCACAAACGACACCAGCCTTCCACGTTGTCCTTTTCCGGCTGGAAAATAAATGACTGACGTCAGAGATACATTGAACAAAGCCTGATATGCTGCAGTGAAGCAGCTGCATGTAAAATTCCTGTGGTTTGGTCTCCAGGACAGGAGTCTGGTTGTGAATGACCACTCAACATCAGAGTGATCCCGTTTGAGTTATGTGAGACCTCCAACCCTTTTGTGCAATCAAGATGGAAGTTTTCAAACAGTAACATCCCAGGGCAAAGCAACATGCAAAGCGACATGGGAGAATATGTTTTTACCAAACGTTGAGCTTGCTTCAGCCTTTGTTTCTTCGTCTTCGCCTTGTGTCTCACAAGTTTCTGAAAATTAGCCAAATGTACAGTCGATTGTGTTTTTCGAACACTGTTGATTTGTCAACTGTTACTGAGATTGAACATTGTGATTTGTGTTGGCATTCACCTGACGAATGCGTGAAAAGCTGGCGATCTGCTGCTTCTGCCACTCGCTGGACGGCGCGAACCCTCGTGGGGCTGGATGCAAACCTGAGGTCTGAAATGAAACGAAAGGCTGGTCCTATCACGCTGGTTCTTGAATCAACCCAAAACATAATTTGCGCTGTGCAGTTTGTTTGTTTGTTTTGGTATTTCACTGGCTTCTGAGTACTCACATGAGAGACATTGACGGTTTGCTTTCTCGAGTATGAGGCTGTGTCGATGTCAGCAACGACCACCAAGGGACATTGTTTTGCTTCCCTCCTGGAAAATTGCTCGCACGTTGAATTTTGTGTGGTACAGGTGATATCCGTTCGGCGCAGCGGTATCGCGCTGGACTCACAATCCGGAGGTCCTGGGTTCAACTCACAATCACAACATTGGTATCAGAAGTATTGGCTCAGACATTTGCTGCAAGCATATCCTAATGGGCCAGGGATAATGGGCTGCAGGTAGTTCAGCACTTCCTCACTGTGGGATTGTGGCTGATGGGGCTGTGGGACAGCCTGTGAGGTGGGATAGAGACAGGACTCTGGGCTCATCTGGGATGATTTCCTCAGGGAAGGGGGAAGAGTGTAGTACATGTGATATCCCAGCGGCCTTCGGGTCAGACCCTTTGGCGCTGTGTTGGGATATCACAAACACTCAGTTCGGTATGTCAGATGAGACTCCCTCTCAATTGTTGAAGCATTACACACCATCTAGTGGTGGTTCTGACAATTTATGGTCAGGTGATGTTGCACCACACTCTTTCCCCATCAGGGGGTGCTGGCCTCGGTAGCCAAAAAAAAAATGGTTCTGTAATTTTTCACAATAATTATTAATATCCAAAGAACAGTGAGTTTTAGCCAATTTCTACTGAATTCTACTGATCTGGCTGGCTTGGCTGGCCTCCCTCCCCCCTGCTCATGGGGTAGGAACCAGAGAGAGGTCACGTGATATCACAAACACTCAGTTCGGAATCTCAGATGAGTAATGAGACTCCCTCTCCATTTATTGAAGCATGACGCGCCATCTGGTTGTGATTCTGACAACTTACGGTCAGGTGACGTCGCACCAGACTGGACTCACAATCCGGAGGTCCTGGGTTCAACTCCCAGTCACAACACTCCGATTCTCAAGAGATCTCAAGTTTCAAAATTTGGCAAAAGGCAAGTTGTTGTTTTATTTTTGGCGCAAAAAGGTACACAGCATCTCAGTTGGGATGTCTCATTTTGTGTTGCATCGGTCACGTCCCATGCAGGGGGTGTAGTGATATCACAAACACGTTGGTTGGTATCTCAAGTGAGACTGAGCTCGATGGCGGGAACTGCCCTATTTATTTCGTATACAGTGGTGCCATCTGTCCAGCGGTGGTTCTAACTCACAGCTGGTGTGTCACACCACACTCCTCCCCCACTAGGGGGTGCTGGCCTCGTTGGCCTTTACATACAATTTTAAATATTCTGAATATTTTTACAATAAATATTTATA
>JAAUXT010071145.1_pt1 | contig 46555 bp, 49 predicted proteins | sample 7278171 | NCBI WGS metagenome assembly JAAUXT01 (sample SAMN14350112, study PRJNA611818) | marine sediment metagenome | isolation source: surface marine sediment (1.8m) | place: French Polynesia: Moorea | collected 2018-08
CCCTGGACCTGCTCCTGCCTCCACCCCTGGCTCCACCCCTGGCTCCACCCTGGCTCCACCCCTGGCTCCACCCCTGGCTCCACCCCTGGATCTGCTCCTGCTCCACCCCTGGCTCCACCCTGGCTCCACCCCTGGCTCCACCCCTGGCTCCACCTCTGCCTCCACCCCTGGCTCCACCCCTGGCTCCACCCTGGCTCCACCCCTGGATCCACCCCTGGCTCCACCCTGGCTCCGCTCCTGGCTCCACCCCTCCTCTCCTCTGTAGGCGCAGATAGGGGCAAGGACGACGGCATCTACTCCGCGCACTTCCTCAACTTCACCAGCAACAATAGATACGGCCTTCAGGTCAGTGCACGCACACATCGTCCACACACGCACATTCCTAAAGACGACAAAAATAACTTGTAACTCACTGCGCGCACACATTCCACACACACGCACAGGTGCCAAGGTAGCAACTCTCGTACAACATACGGCTCACTGCATGCATACCCCCCACACGCAAAAACACATGCGCAACAAAGAACCACAGTTTAAAAAGGCTCTCTGCACGCATACATCCTTCACACACACGCACACGTGTAGAGACAGAAAAAAACATCATGCAGCTCAGTGCATTCACACAACACACACACACACACACACACACACACACACAGAGCCATACCAGTTTTCCAGAACAACAAAAATACACCTGTGAATCCCTCCCCCTCTCTGTCCTGCAGGCTGTAGCATCCGGCGACTCCTCCACTATGTACCTGGATGGGGAGGTGGCGGGCGGCACCCGTCCCCCGCCGGGGCAACCGGAGATCCCGGTGGTGGTCGTCTCAACCGGCTTCTTCCTCCGTGTGTCCGCCGGCGGCTCGTTCGTGCTCAGCGGCTTCACACCAGGTGACGCCTGTGTGGGCGAAAATCAGTGTACCGCCAAGGATTCTCCTCTGAAAGGGGTCAGCCAGTGGGCCACACCGCGTGCACGCCAAGGTCACAGCGGACCACATTGGGTTTCACCCAGGCAGAAGGGTGTGGCAATGAGGTGTGCATAGATGTGTTCATACTGAAGTGCATGTGCACTACCATGATCACAGATGGGTTCCAACCCAAACATGCGCTGGTGTGTGGTGCGGAATGTGGTGAAAGCTGTGTTTGATGCGCTGGTACACGCGGTGTGGCCGAGGGGTCAAACTCTTCTCTGGGCGGGAGTCTGTCTTCTCACACCGGAGAAACACTTCGCGCTGGAGGAAGCAGTGCACTGCGCATGCTCCTGTTGTGGACGCGCGTGCGCACGCAAGACGCGTGCCCATACTGCCGTGGTTTGGGATGATTTTGATCTCACGACTCCCAGCAGTGTACAAGGGATGTTCAACCCCACACTGCATCATTTCAAACTCAGACAACATGACAACTCGGCGAAATGACCCTCGTAGCGGGGATTTGCAAAACATTTTACGCGCCTCCCTCTCAAAGGGACAGGTCAGTTTCTCTTGTGCTGTACAGCGCAACAATCACTTGTTGGGTTTCAGTGAAATATCGCGTGCTATTGCAGGCTCCGTGGCCCTGCTGTACCCTCCGGCCAGAGTGTCGGATCTGCGGGTGCTGAGCGTCAGTGACACGGCGACGACCGTCACCGTGACGCTGCAGTGGACTGCGGTGGGGGCGCAGTTGGACGTGGGGCAAGGTACGTGTGTGTGTGTTTGTGTGTGTGCGTGTGTGTGGGGGTGTATGCGCGTGTGTTTGCGTGTGTGTGCGTGTGTGTGCGTGTGGTGTCGTGTGTGTGCGTTAGTGGGTGTGGTGTGCGTGCGTTTGTGTGTGTGTGTGTGTGTGTGTGTGGGAGTGTGTGGTATGCATGTGTGTTTGTGGTGTGTGTGTGCGTGTGTGTGACTGTGTGAGTGGGTTTAGTGTGACGTGTGTCAGCAGGTGTGGTTCTTGTGTGTGAGTTCAGCTACGTGCGTGCGCTTGTATGTGCATGTGTGCCAGTGGGCTAGAATATGTGCGTCAACTGGGGTTGTGCTCGGCGCGCGCGCGCGTGTGTGTGTGTGTGTGTGTGTGTGTGTGTGTGTGCAAGGGTGCGCGCTGGGTGCGTGTGCGGTGACCATGTGTGCGTGTGTGTGTGTACGCGTGTGTGTATGTGTTCCAGCGCGTGAACTGCGCTAAGCTGCTTTCTTTTTGTCAGGCTTTTCCAAACTCAGTGACCTTTGTTGGTTGTTTAAAGTTCAACGACCAGCATTGCTATTTCAGCCACGTCGTACCAGCTGCGTTACGGACCGGACTTTGACCAGGTGGTGGACAACTTCGACGCGCAGACGCTGGTGACGCCGGCGAGCCTGCAGCCCGGGTCCGGGGACCTGAGCAGCCCGCTCCCCTCCGGACAGACCGAGACTTTCATCGTCAACCTGCCCGCGCTGGGTGAGGCTGGTGTGTGTGTGTGCGTGTGTGTGTGTGTGTCTGTCTGTCTGTCTGTCTGTCTTTGTGTATGTGTATTTGTGTGTGTGTATTTGTGTGTGTGTGTGTGTGTGTGTGTCTGTCTGTCTTTGTGTATGTGTATTTGTGTGTGTGTGTGTGTACTTGTGGGTGTGTAGATCTATTTGTGTGTGTGTGTGTGTGTGTGTGTCTGTCTGTCTGTCTGTCTGTCTGTCTGTCTTTGTGTATGTGTATTTGTGTGTGTGTACTTGTGGGTGTGTATTTGTGTGTGTGTAGATCTATTTGTGTGTGTGTGTGTATCTGTCTGTCTGTCTGTCTGTCTGTCTATATTTGTGTGTGTGTCTGTCTGTGTATTTTTGTGTGCGTGTATTTGTGTGTGTGTGTGTGTGTGTGTGTGTGTGTGGCTTGGCTTTCCATAAGCGCTCTCGGTTGTATTTCTGCTTTTCTGATCCACAAAATCTTGATTTGGACAAAACGAGAACACTCTGCCCAGGAAGGCAAATCTCCGCGTTCTGCAGTGAAGTGAATTCTATTCTGTTTGTGGCAATACAATGAAACACAGCAAATTGCCATAAATGGTAGAACATTGTAAATCGAACGGACCTGCGGATGGACGCAGGGTCTGAGAGATGGAGCACGACTGGCGGCGCGAGGACAGAAGTTGAGGGGCAGGCCACGAGAGAGTGGAAGAGGAGGGGAAGGGAAAGGCCAGGCAAGCGGTAGGGGCAGGGCTGAGGGTGAAGCTTGTGGACGGGAGCTGGGGCTCAGGTGGGGGCAGATAGAGAGGTGGGAATGAGGGAGGGAACTGGGACAGGGGCAAAACCAGGGGGGACCAAAATGCAAGGATAGTCAGACGTCTTGAGGAAACCAGCTTGCGTCTTGCTGGAAGCAAAAACGAGCCACGTGCCACACCCATTTCTTGAGGTCACGTGAGGTCACGTGATGTACATTTCTCGTCCACAGCTGGTGGTTTCTACACCATTGGTCTCGTGGTGCAGAACACGGACGGCAGCGTCACCCTCTCCAGCCAACTCTCCAACGTCGTCACCACTGCGCCTGCGCCAGACGGCGGCCCCGGCCCCGGCCCAGGCCCAGGCCCTGGCCCAGGCCCTGGACCAGGGCCAGGACTATTCCCGCCGCCAGCGCCACCCCCTGAGGGTGACCCCGATGACGGCTACGCCCTCGTGATCATCTTCCTGGGTGTGGGGATCCCGTCGCTGATGCTGCTCGTCGCCGTGCTGACCCTGGTGCTCCGCACGGTGGCGCAGCGGCGCCGGGCCGCCCTGCGCCTCGCGCCCCGGGTGTTCCCCCGACCCCCGCCCCGGGCCCCGTGGGCCGTGGCCCAGCAGGGAGGCTGGCCCGCCGGCAACCCGTACTCCCGCTTCTACCAGCAGAGCAGCCTGTATGGGTCCTTCTACGTTTAGCGACGCCACCAGGGGGCAGGTTGGAGAGTTCAGAGAGGGGGCGCCACTTGAATTTTAACACTTGAATAACGAATCCTGAAAAATACTCACCCATAGTGTGCACACATGTACAGTGAAAATGCTTCTCCTTCGTGACATGTATTCCTTGTTCCTCTCGGGAGAGGGCGCTGGGGGAAGGGGTCCCTGGATCCAACCGTCCTTGACCTACGGACATGAGGGGTGCGCCAGGGAAATAGTTATCCGCGATTTTTGCCATCTTGTTTGTTTCATGCAGTTTGCAGTGAGTGACAGATGTCCGGCAGACGTAAACACTGGATAAATTTACGCGATAAATTTGCGCACGATGAGACTCTTGATTCATGTTTTGTTGCCTCCATCTTGGGGACACGTGACCTGCACCATGAAAACGTTGAGACCTGTGACTTTTGTTCGTTTTGCGAGCGGGGAAATTTAGTCTCAAAAAAGCTGTTTAAATTGTTGTATTGTGTGAACCTGTTAAAATGGTTTGTTTCGGGTCGGGTCATTCAGATGAATTTGGCAAATGGTGCGGCGACGTTATTGTTGAGAAGTGTGTGTGTGTGTGTGTGTGTGTGTGTGTGTGTGTGTGTGAAGAGAGAGAGCCGTGTTCTTACTGTACATGCAGAAAAGTCTGGCGAAGTTGTCACGGTTGATGCTTTCTGAGGTTCGGACACGTCGTTTGCAGTGAGTTCGTTTCAGAGATCAAGATTCTCCCCCCCCCTATTGTTGAAAAATTGTGTCCTGTGCAACGCGTGTTCTAGATCTCCTTGACGTGATATGTGCAAACGCTGGGAGCCTTTGAGTGAAAAAGTACTATTCTACAGAATATCTTGATTTGATTTTGATGCTTATTCATAACCCGCATACTCACACAAATGAAAAAATGTGTTTGTAGGACAGTCTAAAACGTTTTGCGACTCAACTATTGTTTGGTATTTTTTGTAATTTTTGACAATATCATGGAAGGATTGTAATGAGACCCGTGGAACATTGTTGGAGTATTGCTTTGTCGTATTTACTGGAGTCTTTCAAAGAACGTTGATGCCCATAAAGATCCATCCAATTGGGGTGTAGTGAGGAGTTTAGGGCGGGGCGGGGTCAGTACGACGTTCCTGTCACAGCCTCCAAGGGAGAGGGAGGGGCTGAAAGGGGGCGGGCGAGCAAGGAGTTTACAACCTGTTGTCACACGGACACCCACACCCTCACCCACACCCACACATACTCTCACCCACCCACACGCCCACACACACCCACACACCCATCCAGACCCACACCCACACCCACACCCACACACACCCTCACCCACACCCACCCACACACACGCCCACACCCACACACAGACCCACACATACCCTCACCCACCCACACACCCTCACCCACCCACACGCCCACACACACCCACACATACCCACACCCACACCCACACCCACACCCACCCACACCCACACCCACCCACACACACATACACCCAGACCCAGACCCACACACCCACTCACACCCACACCCCACACCCACGCAGGGCTGGATCTGATGTGGTTGGTTCTTTTTCGAGAAAAATAAATTCAACTAAACTTTCGCGGTAAATTGATTAATTGTTGTTTTTCTGTATTCGGTTTCAAAACATCACCTCTTCTGCTCTAAAATGTATTCACAGCACTGCTGTTCAGAAAATACGAACAAGAATGCTCGGCTGAGGAAGACGCGCGGTTCAGTAACTGCGCGTCTCAAACTTGCAGCGCGACGCGCGCATGCAGTGGGGTGAGGGGTGGAGTATCAGAGAGCCACCCAGCTGTGGTCTGCTGAATCTCTGTGGGAAGCGGACGGGAGGTGCCCGCACCAACAGCAGTTCACACCATTGAATGTGTAGTTTTGAGAGAAGGAACCAAACTTTTTTCCAAATTATGAGTCTCAAATGGTTTGATGGCAGTTTCACACCAGAGTGCTTCCCGAACCCTCAATCTGTTGGAGCATTAATAACTGCAGCTGTGCATTATGGCACGAATTCAATATTTCCTGGAAGCCAGAAGTACATTTTGCACCAATTGGCAGGAGAATGAAATGAAATACAATACCTTGACCCAGGTTTGATTGGCTATCAGCTCTGATCCAGAACAAACTGTCACAGTTTCTGCCAGATTGATTTCAAATTGTTTGTTCAGCATGTGTAAATTGCCTCTTGACAGCAAATGTGATTGAATCAATATTCTCTGAAATATCTGGTGACAAGGCGAATATTGTGGTTGGGTGTCCTGCAAAATTTCAAGGATTCTGCTTGTTCACCTCAGCAGTATCTGAATTGGGCAACTTGGACACTATCAGAACCCCACATTACATTGCATTGTGTTTGAGTACAAGTGGTACAACAAGGCTGAGATAGAACTCTTGGCAGACTGTGCTGGAGTGGGTGACTTCAGTGACAACTGTCACACCCAGCAGTCCAATGTGACCCACCCAAACCTGAAATGGTTGGTTGTCAGCTCGCACCCTACTGAGACCCTTACCTGTGAGTGGGATCTGCCAGGGCTCAGAACACTGCAAATATGGATTGTGGCACGCATTCAAACAAATAATTGGAGTCAAGACCACAACTGCATTTTTGAAACGGAATACCTTCACCAAGGTCTGATTGGCTGCAAACTCCGGTCCAGAACAAAAATGCAGCTAGATTTATTTCTAGATTTTGTTGAGCACTGCAATTACCTGTTGATGGGAAAGGCCATGGAAACAATATTCTCTGAAATGACCACTTGGGGTTGAGAGATAGACAAAAAATTATCCTCTGCAGTTCATCATGCAACAGAAAAATGTCAGCATAATGTGTGCTGTTGAACTGCTTTTGAACTGTTTGTTTGTCTGGCCAGCAAGAGTGCTGGTCATTGCGCATGGAGGTCCATCCAGTTTGGAGTATCGACAAATTGCCCTTGGAAGAAACAGCTTAGTTTTGTCTACTTTTAGCAGAGCTGTGTTGGAAAGAAAGGGGCTCAAAAACATTCAGATATGTTGGAATCACAATGATGCAATTGCACATCTAAGGTATAAGGTTGTGAACTTTCCTCACCTAAAGTATCAGACCATCAAGCAGAAATATTTTTGGTGTGATGACAAAATCAGGCACATAGTGAAAAGGCCAATTTTGTGGTTGAGTGTCCTGCAAAATTTCAAGGACTCTGCTTGTTCACGTGATGAGCATCTCAATTGGGCAACTTGGACACTATCACAACCACATTACAACTTATCAACAGAAATATTTGTAAATTACCTGAGAATATACAGCATGCAAGCAAGCAGGTGCAGGTATAACTTGACTGTTGCAGCCAAAAGTTCTGAAAACTGCAGAAGCAGTATTACTTTGTGTGGTATCTACACAAATGTCACAATATTCCCTTCTGACCAAAATCTTGTGATCAGACTTTTTCATTTCCCAATGTATGACTTTCAATGTTCACTTAGATTCAATGTTATCTCAGCACAAGTAACAAAAACCAAATGGACAACAAAAACACAAGATACATATGAAGTAAAGCAATACATGACATTCCATTTTCTTGTGAAGAAAATTACTACATTATTGTGGATTGTTGCTCACAAATATTTGGTGATTCAAGTGTCCTTTCGGCAAAGGGGAAAGTTGATTTACTGTGATGGACCAGGCCTGACGTCAGGTTGTGTGGAAATAAAAGCCCCTGCAACATGTGTATCAAAGTCTTTTCAGATTGTAATGAGACAGACAGAAAACATATTGACCAACATGGAACCCACATGGAGAACCCAGCATGTTACCCATGGTGATGTGCAGGTGGCAGCACAATCAAACAAACAGATAACCATTGATTGCAGCAAGAGCAGTTTGCAGGCTTGCTTTAAAAAGATAAGGGTTAGAAAAGCTCAGCAAATGTACTTTAATGTCACTGTGACATATTATAGCTTTCAGGGAGACAATGGTTCTGATTGCTTATTTGGGGGGCTTGCTCTCTATGAAATTCGTACTCAATACAAGAGATACAGAAACACCAACAGGTATATCCCAGTGAAAGAAATTTCCAGTCTGTCTAAAAATTGCTTGCTGTCACATCAATTCCAATGGAGCCATCTCTATGTTGAAGCCTTGGAGTTATTCATTGTTGGTTTTGCCTATTGCACATTGAATACCAAAATAAGTGTCAGTTTAACTTCATGCAGACCAGTCAAAATCAATGTGTGCATCATTAAACCATGTCATTGCCGGAATGTGTACAATCACCAGAAATTTGTCCGTGTTTGCATGAAAGACAACAATATCTACAACTTGCTGTCCAGAGCACTTCAAGTTCACATTGGAAAAGATATGAGTTGTGCTATCATTCAGTTGACCAATGAGCCCAGCTTTCACCTTCCTGTGCCAACACAAACAGGTTGTGGGATCTACCATGGCCAGGCTGGATCTGCAGCATTCAGAGTCAGGTTTGATCCTGAGTGCCAGATTCAGTTAGAAGTCTTCAAAGAGTTGTTCAAAAACCACATTTATGATGTGTCCATAGATGGATATTTGTCACCTTTCTGGAATGCTCCAAATACACTTCTGAATGTTTCCACTCTGAAACATTTGTCCTCAGTACAAACAGTTGTTTTTGGTGGCAGAAACTACATTCTGAAAGATTTTCATTGTCTCTCTGTCAACACTGGGTCTTCAAACCTCACAGATACTGTTCATTCAGTTTTGAAATTCCTTAACAAACACAATCAGAAAACAATTCAACGTAGCAAGTGGACAACTGAAAGAAAACAATTCTGGCAGACAATGCTGAACAAATTTCTGAAACTCACTGGATTCAAACCAAAGGCAGTAATTCACAACCACATAATGACCCAAGGGAACATGTTGATTTCTACAAGCACAAAATTCACTCTCCACTTTTGGAAAATCTATCCCATCAGTGATCCTTTTCCTGTATTGCAAGCCACCTTGTCTGGGTTGGGAAGTTGGGTACATGTCCATGTGAAGCCAACACGAACAGGGCTGGCAAAGAAACCAACTGGTATGTGGTGTTTTATTGTTACTGCTCAGATTTCTTACATTGAGTGAGGAGGTTTAGGTCACATTTTAATTTCAGGAACCATTTTTGTCACACCATCTTTGGCACAGATACATCACACTTGGATCCAAAAGAAAGAAATATTTTCTTTGATGGGTGCTTCACTGGGTGAAGTCAGAGATGGCAACAACAACCATGTCAACATTTCTGTGTGGTCCTGGGTACAAAGGAGAAACTTGGATGTTCTGATTTTCAACAACTCACCAATTGTTTTGTGACCTATTTACATCTTTTATTTTTGTTTGCTTTTTGCAGATGAAGGCTTTGAAGAGTGGAAAATGTTTGACAACAGGCACAGGCAATGAATATCTATTGCCTCAAATGTCTATCTGGAAAAAGAGTCTCAGCCTCAATGACTTTAACCAGACCCTGGTTGGTGCATTTATAGGGTTGCTGGAATCTATCAGAGTGGCTTCATCAGTACCTCTGGGGCTTGATTTGAAATGGACCACAGCTGTAAATGATCACTTTCTTAATGGAGTCACATTTGATTTGCCTTTACCTCAGAGTTTTCTGTCACATACACATTGTTATAAATTTGCCAGAAGAGCATCCATGAGGAAACATTATCGCTGCCTGTCTCCTCCTTGCTTTGAAACTTGGTACTTGCACCAGCAACAATTGTACTTTATGAAGTGTTTGGACAGGAGCAACACATTTACATCAAGTAATTCACATGAAATGAAGGCTGAAAATTTGATGACATGTAGCACAGCAAAGAGCAGCCCCAGGATGTTGTCTTGATCAGATGCTCTGAAAGAATGTAGAAAAGGAAATGTTTCTTTGCCCACATTTCATTCAAGGATGGAACAGGAAGATTTCATCTTGATTTTGAAGTCTTTGGACCATCTGTTTCCAATTCATGCAGTGTTTATTGGATTGAAATATCAAAGTCTGGCAAGTACTTCTGACTGGGCAATGTTTATTTGCTGTCCAAATGAACTTTGTTCGGATGTCAAGGTTGTGTATTTGGATGTTAATGAGTGTAGATATGTTTTTCAGCAGTTTAGGTGGATATTTGCATCTGTTGGGCACATGAGTCAGATACAGGCTCCTGTAGGTTATCAGAGTTGGGAAAATAAAGCTCTACATATGAATGAAAGCTTCTCCATTTTCACTGTGAAGCACTTTAGATCATATTCTCAAGGTGGCCAACTACACACATGTGTGTTGACCAACAGCAGCTGCACCATTGAGGAGAAAAGTGACAACTCTCTGTTGTCTTCGGCAGAATCACAGGATCATTCACCCCAGTGTGTGGTTTTGTTGTTGATGAATTTGGCAGAGGCAACCTGGGGTAATGTTGACTGCCAGAACAAAATACTGCCTCATGTTGTGTGCACTCCTGGAGTGCAAATGTTGCTGGTCGAGAAAGGGAAAACTTATGACAACAGCACCATTTCCAATTTGACACAATGTGAAGGAAATTCAACCATGATGAGATACTTTGACAAGCATTTTTGTCTCAAATTTGTGTGGGAAGCAAACAAAAGGAACACTCACCGAGGCTTGCACACAGACACTGATCACATCAAATGGGTGATAAAGACTGCTTTTGCTGCAACATGTATAGCAGAAATAACGTACAGGGTGGGTGACATGTTGTACATGTTCAAGGCTGATGACATCAGCAATTTGTTTGGTAAGCAAACCCATCAAGGTGAACATGTTGTGAGGAATGGTCACACACGATACCTGTGTGCAACCAAACCAACAGAAAAAATAACCTCACAGAACATTCTCATCACCTACCCAAGGAACACCAAGTTCACTCATCCCTTGTTTACCAGCCGCATTTTCATCGCAAATTGTCCATTGGGACCCAAAGGCTGTGCCAAAAGAATTCTGGTGACAGCAAACCCAAAAGCAAGGTTTTATCACCCAAAAGATATCTGTCATTTGGAACACAGCAAAAGTGACATGTTTTACAACAACCAAAGCCTTGTTTGTACTTGCAACACAACAGAAAAGTTGTCTCCTCTCTTTTACTGGAACTCAACATCAAACAATTGTGAAACCTTTTACTCCTCACAAGTTGTTGGCAATGAATTATTCTCCAAGAATTGCTGGGAATCAAACTATTTTGATTGCCAGAGAGGAGAACTTGAATGTTTCCACTTCTCAGACATTTGCATCTACAGAGTCAGCAAAGGTGGTGTGATCACTCCCTGCAGCAAAGGAAGTCATTTGGAGCAGTGTGATGAGTTCTTCTGCACAGAGCAATTCTTCAAGTGTGTTGTTTCTCATTGCGTGCCTTGGGCATATGTAAGTGATGGGAAGTGGGACTGCCCTTTAGGTGATGATGAGTTCTTCACAGGAGCAGAAAGTACCCTCTGTTCCGCAAAGTTGAGATGCTCAGTCTCAAAATTACACATTCACTGTGAACATTTTCAAAGTGTTTGCGATGGATACACTGATTGTCCAGAGGGAGAAGATGAAATTTGGTGTGTTTTGAAGAATATATTTTGCCCAAAGCAATGTATATGTGTCAATCTAGCTGTACTTTGCAGAAATGTATCAAGCACAGCATTAATGAAAGGCCCCAATCTTGACATGTTCATCTCATACAGCTTGGTCCAAGGCCAGGTGGAACATTTCACCAACTTTTCAGAAATATTCTCCTCACAAACAGTAATTGTTCCTGGTGGTAGTGTGCGAGTGCTTAATTTCAGCCAGAATGTCATCTCAGAAGTTTGTTCCTTTCCAGTATTCAAACTGACCCAACTGCATTTGTTAGATCTTTCCTTCAATGCAGCCAAGAAGGTTCAAAAGTTTTGCTTCAACAGAAACTTGAAGGACTTGCAACAAATTATTTTCAGTGGCAATCACATCTCCTTTATTGATTCTTATGGCTTCTATTCTCTGGTTCAATTGGGAAAATTATGCCTGCAAAATAACAAGCTGTCAAATTTATTGTCAAGAACATTTGCCTCTCTGCCAGTTCTGCAACATTTAAATTTGATGAACAACAGCATCAATCATGTTGAAAAATACTTCATTTTTGAGTGTGGCAGGATTTCTGTTCTCAACTTGAAGGAAAATATGCTGAGCCAATTTGCGTTCCATATTTTTGAACTTATCTCTCTTGAGTACATTGACACAAACAACCCAACTGTTTGTTGTGCAGTATCTCCTTCTACAGCATGCAACAGCACTGCAGATCCACACCTTTCTTGTGAATGTCTGCTTCCCACCACTGCTACAAAAGTCACAGCATATGTTGCCTCTTTTTGTGTCTTTGTACTCAACACAGTGTCACTCTGTCTCAATTTTGTGAGGCAGAAAGCACACCAGGTGCATGGGACCCTCAGGAAGACAAAAAGCCTGGCTGGACCATGCAACATGATCCTCTGTATGGTAAACCTGATGGATCTTCACAGTGGGGTATTTTTGCCTTTGTTGTGGTCTAATGATGCATACTATTGGAATAATATTATTTTCAGGAGGAAAGAGTGGATCAAGTCATTAGGGTGTTCATCAGCCTTTGCATTCTTACTGATATCTTCCTTCTTGTTACCAGTGTTCCTTAGTCTATTGTCAGTTGCTCGATTCATGGTGGTGAAATATCCCATGGAATCAAAGTTTAAGTCTGGAAAATTTGTTTCCAAGCTGCTGTTGGCTATCTATTTGACAGGTACATCACTGGTGATCAGTGCATCAGTTGCTTTTATTGTTCTTGTTGAAGTTCAATCCACACTGTGCTTGCCATTTGTTGCCCAGTTTGGTGTGTCTCTTGCGGTCCAACTGGTAACCCTTGCTACATTTGTGTGGCAGTTACTTGCTCTCATTACCATAATCATGTATTCGATTTTGCTGATTTTGGTGTTGAAACAATCCGAAAAGACAGCAAACAAATCCAGAGTAACACCAAAGCTTATGCTGCAGATTTTCACTCTGAATGGAGTTGACATTGTCAGTTGGGTTGGAGCAGGTGTTATATTTATTACAGCTCTATACCTAGACAGCTATCCACAGAAACTGACTGTGTGGTGCACTCTGACTGTGCTGCCTCTGGTGGCATTTGTTGATCCAGTAATATTTGTTGCTGTCATGAAACATTCTGCTTGACCTGGAAGAGATATGTTTGTTTCAGGAATCATTTTCAAGAGAAACAAATTCCATAAATGGATATGTCTGTCTCTGATTTGACACTGCATTCTGCTATTGTGTGGGAACATTTATGCTTTGACCAATGCTATCATTAAGAATCAGTCCTTGTCAGTTCTGTGCAGATTTTGTTTTGACAAACTTGTCTCTGACATGCTTTGGCAGATGCATGTTTTGATATTTGTGGGATTATGATACACAAAGAGTTGTCTGCAATGTTTGGTGACCAGTTTGCAAAGAACTGTGTTAACTGTGTTGAATTACATATTCACACTTTAAGAGAAATTCATGTGGAACTTGAGCAAACATTTCAGATTTCCCTCATTTCAAATCCAAAGCAGGGAAAATGTGCTTTGTGTTCTGATTGACATGTTTGGCTCATCTGGAAATTTTTGTGTCCCCATTGCTTGTTTTGTAAACTCCAAATTTTGGTTTATTTAACTTGCAATGGGAAGCAACTATTTTTTCTTCAATTCTTTAACTGGATGGTGCCTGTGTTTTTCCATTTGTTCAATGGATAGTGTGAGCAGGGCTCTGCGTGGTGAGCCAGGATAATTAGCACTGGATGACCCTTTTCTTCCTCATTTTTACAGTCAGCTACAATTTGAGCATTGAAACATTTATCAGGTGCAAAATCAGTACAAATCCATTTTGTACTTTTTTTCAGTTCAGTTCGCTCATATTTCCGGTCAGTCATAAATTTGAGGAACCTTGAACGATGGGCCAACCTCCAAAAATCACCAAAGAATAACACAACCCAAAAGAACATTAGCAGTTTTTATTTCCTAGCCCAGTTCAACATTATTTGGGTTGTTTTCATAACAACCTCAACACATTTCTTGGTGGCATGGTGAAGAGAATTGAGACAAAGTTGCGGTAAGAACTGTTGTTCAACCATCAGAAACTTGCAGACCTTGGTCTGACACCAACCCTACCTTTCAATTCAATTCCACATGGCTTGCTTTCAGTTTTCTGACCCGCAAGTTTCCTTCTCATTTTTTGATGAAGCTTCTTCCCAACAACAATAAATCCGCCCAAGGCAACTGCAAAACATGGGGCCCAGACCAAGATTACATTTGTAGCTGCTTCACAGGTCATCAACACACCAGAAACAAGATAAGATTCCACCAAACCCTCAACCAGTACTGCTTTGATCAGATTGATAATACAAAGAAACAAGGTGGCCACCAAAGAAAACAGAAGAAGTCTGTTGGAGGCCAGATCTCTGTAGGGATAAACCTAGCAATGTACAAGAATAAACAGGACAACAAAAACAGTCATCAATGCAAGTCTGAGTATGAGGTCACTGATGAAAGTGTAAATCATCACCAATGCAAGTCTTCTCAATTTTATGATTCCAATCCATGCAATTGGGCCAAGGATAGGGAGGCGAATATCTTTGAATGACTTTTGGAGAGATTGCACCAATTCTGTGTGCCATTCCGTTCCTTTTGTAACATTTCCTGGATCATTTGTGTTCCTGACTTTGAAAGTCCACCAACACAGCAAGGGAATTGGAAATAAACAAGCCAAAAAGAAAGAAGAAACTGACACTTTGTGCCTTGCTAAAAGACAGGGACCAACCAGCAAAACAATCAACACAGGAATAACCCATGTACACAAAAAGATGAAAACTCCAATTTGCCATTTTTGATAGCAACTCACTGTTCCATCTATGAAAATGACTGACTGACTTCCAATTTTCACGCATTGAAGAAGGGTCATAGAGGCAATGGCAAACTTCTGATAAAATAAAAGAAGAACAAATATTGTTGAGGTAGTCAAATGAGTGTATGCTAAATGCTTGAAACATTGTCTTCTTGTAAGCCAGTGTAAAAATTTTAAACCACAATAGAGCACTGCATAGAAGACCAAAATGGCAGAACCAAGCAGAGACTTGATGAGAAGTTTTTGAATTGGGGTCATACTGGCAAGAACACAAGTGTTTTTGTAAAATTGAACAAGGTCAATTGACATTTCTGAAAGGCTGAAGAGATGATTTCTGAGGGTGTCCTCATCTAGCTCTTGACTTGGTATGTTTACAACAAGAATGGAGGCATCCTGAATGTAGTACAACAATATTTGTAGTTTTTTCAATGAAGAGTCACTTTCCTCGTCAACAACAGCCACAGACTCGTTCGATGTGACTGAAGGGAACTTCCCCTTTCTACTTTGCTTGCAAACTAACAATATTTTTTCCTGTGCTTTGCTCCAAGCTGCCTTCATGTCTCTTGCAAACAATAAAAACAGACTTACAAGTGCGATCCATCCAGTGTACAAACAGTAGAACACTCTTGAATTGATGCAGCTGGAATTTGGTACACATTTCACAGACACCAACGCTTCTGCAAAACCACTTTTACACCTTCCACACAACAATCCCTCTCTGTTCTCAGCACAGACATCAACTCCATGGCAGGGAAATTTCTGGCAGCAGTAGTCACGTGGGCATCTCACCATGACAACATCATCATGTGATGTGTAACCTCAATAATTGGGCAGGGCTGCTATGGCAGTGGTGCAGTTCCCCCCATAAGGACAATCCCTGCATGTCCCACTCACTTCAGACACACACCAAACAAACAACAGGTGATGGTCATAATCTGGGCTTCTGCGTTCCTTGCAGGTATAATTACCTGGATTTGTAGTGTTGGACATCACACCATGGACAAGTTTGTCACCAGTGTAATATCCCCTGCAATCTATACAAGCAACAGTGACCATACTGACTCCTTTTGTGGTCATGGCTCCACTGTCTACGGTGGGTACTGTGTACGGAGGACAGTGCAGAGTTATTCTTGAATGACTTTGCAAATTTGAATCCCAGACCAATTGATTGAATTGATTGAATACTGCAATTGTCATAGGGTAGCTTGGTCCTTGTGTTATGTTTAGATCGGTGATTGCTGTTTCTTCTGTGCACATAATGCTGCTTGATTTGATCCCCTTTTGTAGAATAACAATGCTGATATTTTGCAGGGATATTGGCACAGATACAGATATGTCACTGGCAAACCTGGAGTTGAACTGTACATTGTTTTGAAACAAGCAGTTTTTCACACTTGATTTCAAGTTTTGTTCAGGAAATGTGTTTTGTTTTGTTCAGGAAATGTGTTGTCAGGAACTTCATTGGCATTTAGAGCTGTTCCCTTGTTGCTGTCAAAAACAGAATTCCAAACAAAAATATAGCAGTTGATACAGTGAATACCTGCTCCATGCATTACTGCAACATTGTTCTTGAAAATTGAATTGACAACAGTGATCTTGCTGTTGTAAAATGCAGAAATTACAGAACCTTCAAAGGTGGCATACTGGCCAATGAACTTTGAATTTTTCACCATGAGGATGATGTTGTACTCAGCATATAAAACACCTCCAAAAATTGCACTGTTGTTGACAAAGAAAGACAAGAACAGTTATTTGTATGTCATTGAAAGCTAAAATCAGTCCACAATCAACAGGCCCATGATCATTAAACATTAGATTTTCCAAGTGAACGATGACATTGATAGTGGCAGAAATAACACCACCATAGGCACCCTGATTTTTCAGGAAAGTGGAATTCCTGATGCTGATGTTACTGTTCCCACAGATGTGAACTACTCCTCCTGAACAAAACATATACCTGACATTCTGCCAGATGAAGAAAGTACTGCAGTTCTGGGCATAATTATGGTTGAAGCTTGACAACTGCATACCCACATTCACGTGTGTTTTTGCGTGTAAAACACCACCTGAAGCAGCTGTGTTGTTTACAAACTGACTGTTATGTATTTGAAGTTCCACGTGACTTTCGAGACAAAAGACTCCACCATTCCCATAATTTTGATTGACGACACACAGCTCTTCCAATCGCCTCAGCACACTATTCCACCCAGACAAACTTGACGAAATATCATCTGGGATGGCTTTGTTTTGATTAAATTCAGTGGAGTAAACGTCAATCCTGGTTTGGTCTCTTGCAAATATGACTCCTCCAGATTTTGCAGTGTTCCCCACAAAAGCCGATCCTCTGATGTCAATGGTACAATAATCTGTCAGAACAAGTGCTCCACCCAAGCAGTGAGCTGCATTGTATGAAGTCTGGCAGTTTAACATTTTGATCATAGATTTTGATGCAAACATGACTCCTGCAAACTCAGCAGAGTTTCTGGTAAAGTTGCAATTTTCCAATGTGAGAAATGATCTGTTTGCAAAAAATATACCTCCATGTTTCCTGTCTTCATGCACTGGTCCTTTACATGGCAAATTGGTTTTCTTGGCAATGTTTTCAGCAAAGTAACTGTTCAAAAATGTTGCTGTGGTGTCCTCAAGACCAATACAACCCCCTGTGTTTCTCACAAAGTTTACACCAGAAAATAACATGTTGCTCTTTGTGACTTGCATCAAAGCAATGTCCAATGGTTGTTCAACTATGTTCTGCTCAAATGTGCTGCTGTGTACCACCACAGTGCCACCTTCAATAGTGATCAGTCTTGCAGAACAGTGTTGTCCTTGGAACCTGTTTGACTTGAAAGTTGTGTTGATTAGATTGACAAATGCTCCTGAAACACTCAATATGACACTGCATTGCTTTTGGGAATTGCCTTCCAGTATGAAGTCCTCTTCACCTGATTGCTGACCAGTAAACAAGACTTGACACTGATCAAATATGACAAGAGTTAGACTTGCCTGTGGCAGATTCAAGACCTGCCAAGTGTTAGTGATTGTTGTGTTTTGCATGTGAAGTCCAATGATTGTGACTTGAGTAGAATGCAAAAAGATATTCAGGTTGTCTGCTTGGCAGGACTGCAACACAATGTTGCCAATAGATCCATTCACAATTTCAAGTCCTGAAACACAGGCCAAATGGCCTACACTGAAATGAGACTGCTCAACTTTTACAGTGCTCCAAAACCCACCAACTTTGACAAAGTATCCACACACAGAGTTTCTCTCAGAGTGATTGGAGAAGAAAGTACTTCTTGATAAGAGTACTTTTGTGCACTGATTGAAGCTGTATAGTTTCAGAAATGAGCGCTCCAAAGTCGAGTTGAGTACGTGTAGATTTGACCCATCGATTTCCAGATCAACATCACACAAAGTGGTGTTCACAATACAGATGTTGTTGGGTTATTGTGGATCTTGAGCTGACAATTTCAGAAATATCCTTGGTTGGCCCCAATCTTTGTATTGTTTGTCAAATGTCAGGAAAAATGAAGTTTTAAATGTGCCAGAAATGACTGATGACTGAGCTGGTGTTGTACTTTCTATGTCACTGGGTCTGGATGCTGCAAGAAAAATGATGATTGGTTTGATTCATGCAGCAACTGTGCAGAAAAACAGAGCAAATGAAAAATTCTATTTGTTCTGATCCATCTGAAAAGCTAATCTTCTCACTTTTTCCCGCATTGCTCTCAGCTGTCAGCATGACAGTGTCTCCATCCTTGAGTTTGTGGGTCAGCGAAGAAAGATGGTAACAAGGTTGACTTTTGCTGCCACATCCACTGGGCTCTGATAGGTTTTGAATCTGATGGTCTGAGACTGACACGTACCAAGTCCTGCCATCACCTGAAAGCAAATCCAGACCATCACGGAGAAGGCAAACTGTGTATTTCCTGCACCAGACCAGGCCAGGGCATTGTTGCTCACCTAAAAGTTGACAGCAGACATCAGTAATGTCTTCAGGTGTGCAGGATAACATTGCCTGATCTCCATGGGTTCCATGGAGTAGAGTGGTTATTGCCCAGACGAACACAGCGGCAGGGCAACAGTGACACATCTTTATCCCTGGAAGTCCCCCCTACATTGCTACCATTTCTGGCAACTACATTTCCACCCTCAGCTTTTGGGAAATGACCGCAAAAATTTTGACAGCTTTCCCAGGCTGAAGCCTTTTCCAGTCAGCCTCAGATCAGAGGCTCCCTTGTTCAGTCCGTCTTGTTTCCTTCTTGGTCTACATGTTTTTCAACAGTTCGTTATTCTGCACATTGATTCCTCCTGATGACATTTTGTGGCCCGCACATGAGAGCTTCACTTCATAGCTGTAATTATGAGCGGTCAAAGGCAGCCCAAATTAGATCAATGAACTGGGACGACACCACAAACACAACAATAGCTTCACACTGTACTTTTAGTGAGGAATTCTCCACTGGATCATGATTTGGGATCCTCTTGTGGCGTGTGTCAATATACATTTGCAATTCGCCTTCACACGTTGATCATGGCACCTCTTGAATTGCCCATTGGTGGCTCTTACATTTTCTTTGTCAACTGGATTGTTCTTTTTCCTCTCTCCTATGTGGAAGGGCTCAATGCCCAGATCAAAAAGGTTTCAGGATGAAGTCACAGTGGGCTCACTGGAGCCTGCCAGGTTCTCATGGCTATTTGATCATTGTTATCCTCTCAGGTTAGATTCTCAGACGATAATCTTCCTCTAGACAAGTGAGTGAGACAAATGGAATAGGCTGAAAGAAATGGGATTGTCCCCAATGAGTTGCTGACATCTGCTGTCAGGTGGGATCTGGAAACATTGGCCCCAAAGTGATTCAGTGAAACAGTGCAAAACTGTTCATCAACAGAGGGGCCTGACTTGACTAAGTTTGCCTTGATTTTCATCAAAACCTGAAAGAACGTGGACACAGATGTAAGGCACAGAGACACATGCATTGACACTAACAAATTTGACCAATTGACTTTCCATTGTGGCAACAAAACAATAGGTAGTTTTTGGTACAGTACAGTCACTTTGAAATGTTCAATTACCTCAGCATGTCTGTGAGTTCCCAAAACAATTGAAAAAGCAGGAACCTCCTCCACATTTTGCTTTTTGCAAAAAAGGTCAACGTTTCCCACCAGGTTTTCAAGAAGTGTTGGCTTCATTTTGTCTCCTGGTGATATCACATGTGCACATGTGATATCACTCTGGCAGAGTCTCCTGTGTGTTTGATACCGTTTGTTTGAAACACAATTGTGATCCAGTCATCCATGAAAATATTTAAGGGCCTCACAAACAACCTCATTTCTTTTTCCGCAAGCATTTCATCTGAATAATAAAAATTGAAGCTGGAAGCACCAAACAAATGTTTCTTTCCTGCACGAAAGCCAGGCTAAATAACAATATCCCTGTGGGAGAAGCAGTTGTGTTGCGTTCCAAGGCCAGGAAACCTTTGGTGACACAGAGATTTTGTGTCTTTGATTTGGTAAAATTTGATAAAACACTATTCCTGCAAAGGAAAGATAAAACACTTCTGAGCTGTTGTTGTGAATATCTAAGGTGTAAACATGTGTCACTGGTTCTTTGTGGACAAGAGGAACATAGCTACATCCAGAGAAATTTGACAAAAAGTATTTATTCAAGAAAAGGTCCCCAGTCCAATAATTCTGACTGTGTGTGCATTTAAAATTGACACAATACTTGTATCATGTTGCGTTTTCCTTGTAGATTTGTGTTGTGATCACCTTCAAAAAATCCTGTTGTATGCAAAGTAACTTTTTCATTGGTGTGAAGGTAAATCAGGCGGCCAGAACAATGCTTCCACCTTTCCTGCTGCCACTGATTGATGTGAAGGACATAGCATTGACTTGAGTGGAGCTCAACTCTGAATTGACTTTCTTGTTGGATGTCAGCAGAGTAATTGTGGTTGGCAGGTGTGTTGTTTACAGCAGCAGCAACAAAGCAGGTTGTTTTTGAAATTCTTGCCTTCACTGAAATATTTCCATATTCTTTGTGTGAATACCAGGTCAGTAACATTGTCTTTGAAGAAGAATAAATGTTTTTGGAATCATTGAAAATATACTCTGCAATTTGCTTCCTGTGGCTAACTTGGTACCTTCTTCTGTCTCTGCAAATGCAAACAGCTTCAGTTATGTGATTTTCCAGAGATTTAGCACACTCCACTATCATGAGCTGGAATGTACTGTCAGAGAACAAGTCATAAGCTGCCACTCTTGCCCAGTCACATTGTATTGTGTTAGACTCTCCAGTATGCTAATGCAGACAATATTATGTTCCAAGAACTGTTGTCTTCTATGTGCAGCAGAATGCATTGTACCTTCTCTGTTTGCAAAAAATGGTAGGTTTATTTGTTTTTCATCAGACACAGACAAAGCACTGCAATTTGAAGCAAGACTGACAAGTTGTACATGTTGTTCGGTCTGCAGGATGAAAATGCTGCACAACATCAGCACTGCAAATGAACTTGACACATATCTCTTTTGTGTGCTTTCAATTGCATTGCACCTTTGTCCAGGTCCATCTATAATTTTTTAACTTTGAAACTCAACATGTGACCAATTGATAACAAAGAATTGAAAATGTTTTGCTTTCAAAAGAAACACTTGTGAAACAGTGCCTTCTTGTATCCAAGAAACAGTCAAATGAGGAACAAAATATTCAGACAAAGATTTGAATTGTGATGAAGCTGATGAAAAAGATTCAACCAAAAAACTGTCAGTCACAACAAACATAAACTCAAATTTTCTGGCCTTGAGAGGAATGTCAAATTTCTCAAGAATTAGAAATAAAGTATGACACAGGATGAACATTGATTGATGAGAGTTTTCCACAAAATTTAAGAAAATTCCCAAAGGGCATCAAATTTTGAATTAGAACGTGATCTTTCTCACATCCAAAAATGCTGTGGGTGAATGTTTCAAGCTTTAAAATGGTGATGTTCACCCTGAGAAGTTGGTGCACTTCAAACAAATATCGTCTGGGAAGAATTATTTCCAACATTGTATGTTTGTTGTCAGGAAAAGAATAATTAATTATTGTGGCTGCCTGCAAGTTGTTGTCAGTGAGGATCACTTCTGTAAAACATTCCTTTGTCTCAAACTTTCCTGCTGGTCTTCTTGCAACACCTTCCTCCTCTTTGTGCGAAGAGCTGACAGTATGGCTATTCTTGAGGCGATTGACATAAAACATGCCATAATCCATGTATTGGTGTGCATTGTATTCACTGTATCCGTACGTTGACCTTTCTTCTTTGGTTTGTATTGATATTTTCTTCAATAACTGTGTTCCTTCATCATTTTCAAATAAGAACGAAGTTGGGACCTCATTGACTGGAAGTGCATTATTTTCTATGAAAAAGTGCAAAAGGCTCGAATGTAGTGGAACCATTGTTTCTGTGCCAGTTGGTTGGCTTTCTCAGTTGAAATTGCAAATGCTGGAATGGTGCCCAAGACAATGAAGATGACAGGGTGCACAAGAACTCCAACAGTTATCTTCACTGGGCTCTGCATTTCTTTGTGGTCCTGATTCAACAAAAGACAAAATGCAACAACAAAACAGCAAAAGGCAACAAGTATCTGTCTATCAAATGTATTTTTGCAACATGAAAAGTATGTACTTGTGAACATTCCCATTGCCTGTTTTTTCACCAACGTTCTGCATTTGAATGCAAACCAAAGAAACCAAGAAAGGAATTGTTTCATGTTGTCAAAGGATTTTCAAAGAGCTCTCTGCCTCTCATTCAGATATACAATGTACTCACTAAATACAAAAGAACAACAACAGAAATGATCCTGTTCATAAACCCACAGAGTAGTTTTCAGGAAAGAACATGTTTGAATGAGTGACTTTTGTCAGCATTGTTTCAGAAACTCACAATATACTTCAAGAAAGCCATCATGTGACATTGAAAGGCAGGAAAAGATTTTGAACTTTCACAGACCAACTCAAAGTGACACAGTGCAAGCATTTTTATCAAGATCTAATGAATAAACTGCCAATGCTGAAGCTGTACACAGATGTGGAGCCATTTCTACATCTACACCCAATATTTTCTGCACTTCTAAATTTGATCTTTTTGACCTGAAGAACCCCAAGTTCAAAGTTTCCTATATCCTGCCTGGCACACTACTGCCAACCCAAATCAAACCAAAAGAGCCCAAAATACCTCAAATTGATCCTTATCTTGACCATGAAACTGCTGTACACATACTTTTGGAAGAGGCTGCCTATAGGTACTTTGATTTGGTTTGCACTGATTTAGCTCACTTGAGCCCAAATCGTGCAACCCACCTCAAATCACCTAAAAAACAATGATTTGTTGTGCTCACTGAAAATACGTTGTTTGGTATTTTTGTATCAAAAACATGGTCCCATTTATTTTATTGTGTTATCTTATTGTATGGGCCATGCTTGTGTTGCAGAAACACCTGCGTATTTTCACCCATTGTAGTCTGGGCATGACATGTAACATCTGACGGACAATGGAGCTGGGTCTGAGTTCATCGTGGTGTTGATACTGTGATGATGTTGCATCATGGGAACATGTCTCTGAGACACAGGGGCAGATGGAGCACCGAGTGTCTCCTGTCAGTTTCATCTTGAATGTTAGTTGCAAATCCACACCTCCAAATCAGCACAGTTCCCTATTTGGCATTCCAACACGACTCAAAAACCCAATTTGTGCTCCATATTTGGGGAAGGTGAAATGTGCCCTGACTGAATCAGCACTGACTTGCAAACAAACTCTGTGAGCACCTGCGTGCACATTACCAACAAAACATATGGAACAAAAGAAAGTTTGGGTCTCAATGCCAAGTCTGGTGGCTGCCTATGGGCCAAAGGCACACTGAAATGCATCACTCATTGCAGAAAAGGGCTACGAGAAAACAGTACACCTTTTATAAGGTGGAGGACAGTCTCAGGATCCGTTTCCAGACACCTGGGTCTGTCGGCCACAGTTATCACCAAGACACTTCAATCTCACAACCTGGGGTCCCGAGGTTGAGATTTGACTGCGATCAGGCGCCTCACTCTTGCCATGGATGCTGCATTCCAACACCTGAGACTTGGGCTCCCTAATCCCTGGAAACTTCTTTGCAGCCAGTGTCATTTGGAGGACATGCTACCTGCAATTCCAGAAGTGAACCAAGGAGTCTGCAGTGCCAGAGATAAGCCAGAGCTGCTGCAGCTGCTGCTGCTGCAGAAACTAAAACTGACAGTGGTCAGCCCAACAACAGTTGTAACCCACAACACTTAGAACTACTGTTCATCTGCATTCCTTCCCCACAGAGTATCAATCAATTGCGCTAAAAGCTGAGGAAATGCACATCTGACAGCAGTCTTTTCCCAGTGATTTTGAGCAACCACAGAACACATAAACAAAGAAAACCAGATTCATTTGAAGCTGTATGGAGGAACAACAAAACGACCTTTTAAAATGTCTGCCTGTTTTGCAAACACGAAATTGCAAGCATAAATCTGGTTCAGTTGTTTGCTGATTTTTCCAGGAACAATATAAGCACCAAGAAAAACAAACAACTTAGTCCTCGCTCAAAACAAAAACTTCCTGCAGAAATCTAATGGGTGCATCAGGCAACACCACAAGCTTCACATCGAACGCAACAATTGCTTCCTCTGTGTGACTTAGCATTGACAGAAGGATGATGTTGCTTCCATGTGCATCACACAAGACACACAAAAAGGACGAAGGATTTCAATGCCTTAAACTCGGGTTTATTGAAGCCTCAATTTGGAAGCTGAAAATCACCTGTGGGCAGGGATTCACAAGAGCTTGTGCTCAGGTTTTTGGTACAAATGTTGGGGTTGGGTACTTCTCAGATACTTCTCTATTTATCTCTGATTCGAGTAAAAGTTCTGGTGATTTGTATCCAAATATCAAAGGATAATAATATCAGACAAAAAAGGGAGGGAAACAAAGCAAAATTTGAATTCATTTGTTCCTTTGAACCAAACATTTCTGGTGTAAAGAACCCACAGGGTGAGATTCTACCCTAGAATCATGTGCACATCAAGATTTTCATTTTGCAGAACCTCACTGAAATGAGAAGAAGCTCAGCTTCAACATAACATCATTTTGTTCCTTGTCAACAAAAGGCGACAGGAGAAGGAAAATGGTTTTGTTTATGCCTTGATTGTTGGCAGAGGTACGGCTTGGGAAGGTGGGGACCAACTTGACACTTGAAGACTTGACAGAAATTGTATGAGGGAACCATTTCGTTTCAAGTTACATTGTTGCTGCAGCACACTGGTTGGAAGTAAAGTCAAATAATTTGCTGCAAAATAGCAAGCAACAAGCAGAAGCAGAAGCAGATTCTGGGCTCAAGTTGGTCTCAGCAGTGTGTATTTATTTTTTGGGGGGTGGGGAGGTAGGAGGCAGAAGATGTTGTTTCGTTCAAGACATCATCAATTGATGTCTCACAAGTAGAGATTGCCTGAGTGTAGTGTGTTGGGGAAGAAAGACTCACTTTCACTTTTAGTTTTTGTGAAAGTTGTTGTTTCGCCGAACACAAAGACCAAACTTTGCAGTGGAAGTTTGTGTTTCAAAAGTGCCTTAAAATGACTAAAGTTTCTCAAACTTTGGTGTTTGACCTTTCTGAAAAAATCAAATTCTAACTGCAATTGTAGGTCATGCAGGACAAAGCTGTTTGTTGCTTCAGTACTGTGGTTTTGTTTGGTTCACCATCACTTTATCATGTAGTGTTTGTTGGCCTGAGGCAAACTGTTGATGATGATAGGTTTGGCACCCTGCACATAACCACTGAAGAAACATCATCCTACTATGAAATAAAAAATGCTTCTTTCTGCTGTATCAAGGCAAACACCAATGTTCTTTTTTGATGACTGGGAAAGTCTTCAAGGACAAAAAATTGAGCAAGTTTTTTTCAAAAATTTCCATGGTTTTGTTGCCCTGTCCATGCAGACTGCAGCTGTACTGTTCTTGGGGAACAAAGAACACATCTGACATGTTCACACCTAGGTTGAGCTTTCAATGCAACTTTGCACAACACTTGATGTTCAACAGATAAAACAATTCACTAGATAAAAAGGCTTGAAAATCCTAATAATTTCAGTTTCATTTGCAGAATAGCCATCCAAGCAACCTGATGTCAATGCACTTCAGGATTGTAATGGTAATTGTCTGCAATATTGCTGGTCAAAATTGTCAAAATGTGCTGGAATCATTGCGTTGTGCCACTCTTCAACATGACATCTTAAAAATGTAGTTGGACATCACAAGTTGGAAACAGAAGCTAATGAGCTGGCTGTCATATTTCTTTGAAGGTGTCTCCTGTGGAGACAGACATGTGATTGGATCACTCCATAAGAGTTTGTTGAATATCATGTTCATACCATGAGGACTGGGTGTACTTGGATCATTTTCACAGGTGAGTCTAATCTGAACTGTCAAAGAGCAGGCCATGCTCTTTGTCCTTTCTTGTTGATAGCAGCCTGAGATTGAAAAGTGTACAAACACAAAACCACTGGTCTTGTCTTGACAAGTATTGTACTTGGTCTTCAATGACCAAAAGCAGAGCGTCAGTAAACCAACCACAGCCCACAGTGCCACAGGAACAGAAATGTTCTCGCCTGCAAGAACCAGCCCTGGACTGGCCTGTACACCAGGGAACAGAATGATAGAACAAATCTGTCAAACAATTTGCTTCAGAAGTTCCGTATATAATTGTGTGCTTTCACATACCTTTTTTATGCTCAGCCTTGGTCAACACTGGCTGTGGGGTTATAACCATGGGTAAAGAGTGGAAATATGCAAGCAATGAGCAATGGATCTCTGCTGCAAGTGTGTGTGATAAAATGACTCATTGTGATGATGGTTCAGATGAGTTGCCAGAGATCTGTGAGAAATGGAATTGTAGCTTGGGTCTCTGGAAATGTGCTGATGCTTCATCGTGCATCTGTGACTCATGGGTTTGTGATGGATGGCTCACATGTGCTGATGGATCAGATGAGTGGGATGAGACCTGTGAGAACTGGAACTGCACCAAAGGCCATTGGAAATGTGCTGGTAATTTACAGTGCATCCATGACTCATATGTGTGCAATGGGTGGAGCCAGTGTGCTAATGGATCAGATGAGTGGGATGAGACATGTAAGAACTGGAACTGCACTGAAGGCTGGTGGAAATGTCATGACAACAGACAGTGTGTCTCTGAATATGAAGTGTGTGATGGATCACTGACATATGGGTGTCGTGATGGCTCAGATGAGTGGCCAGAGACATGTCAGAATTGGAATTGTAGCTTGGGTCTCTGGAAATGTGCTGATGATTCACAGTGCGTCCCTGACTCATGGGTGTGTGATGGGGACCCATGGTGGAATGGTCATTGTGGTGATGGATCAGATGAATGGGAGCAGACATGTGAGAACTGGAAATGTACCAAAGGCTGGTGGAAATGTGCAGATAGTTTGAAGTGCATCCCTGACTCCAGGGTTTGTGATGGGTATAGTGATTGCAGTGATGGATCAGATCAGTGGCAGGATACCTGTGAGAATTGGAACTGTGCAGAAGGCTGGTGGAAATGTGCTGATAATGTATTGTGCATCCTTGACTCTGTGGTGTGTGATGGAGGCAGACATTGTGCTGATGAATCAGATGAGTGGGTTGTAACCTGTGGGAACTGTACAGAAGTTCAGTGGACATGTCATGATGGCTCAAAGTGCATCCCTTCCGGGTTGGTGTGTAGTGGCCATGATAATTGTAATGATGGATCAGATGAGTGGCTGGAAACCTGCAAGAACTGGAAGTGTACTGAAGGCTATTGGAAATGTGCTGATAGCTCACGGTGCATCTATGACTCTTTGGTGTGTGATGGAGATGCATCGGGTGTGATTATGCCTTGTGCTGATGGATCAGATGAGTGGATTGAGACCTGTGAGAAATGGAACTGTAGCTCAGGTCTCTGGAAATGTGCTGATAATTCAAAATGCATCCGTGAGTCAGCCGTGTGTGATGGAGACCCAGACTGGGCTTCAGACTCTCCATGTGCTGATGGATCAGATGAGTGGCCTGAGACATGTCAGACCTGGAAGTGTAATGAAGGCTGGTGGAAATGTGCTGATGATTCCAAGTGCATCCGTGACACATTGGTGTGTGATGGATCACTAAATGGACCAAAGGGGTGTGGCGATGGCTCAGATGAGTCGCCAGAGATGTGTGAGAGTTATGTTTGCAGAGAAAATTACACACAATGTGCAGACTTCACATGTGTTCAGGTGAGCAGCTCCAGTTGTATCTTTGGTATCTCTGATGCCTCACACAAGACAAACAGCTGTGCTTTCACTGGTTTCAAACTGTTGTGTGTTGGTTCTCACGTATTTCTCTGTGTGCATCATCCCACCTCAACACCACACTTTTACACTGCACATACATTTTTGGGCATCTGGGACCAGCTGTCCCACCATCCAGCAAATTATGGTCTCTAGCATGAATTATGCAGACAGGGTAGTTGATTTGCTGGTTTTCCTCTGCCTCTGGAGCTGTTTCCCATGTTGCAGACTTCTCAGCTTGTCAACACATGACACAACACTCAAATGGTGACTTCTCCTTGAGTACACCCAATCAGTTTGAGTGCAATAAAAGGCAAACAACAAAGAGAGTACTGATCTTCACTCTCTTCAATATGCTTTCCTTTCAAAGGTAAATGAAACTTGTGATGGCAATGTTGATTGCCCAGACAAATCAGATGAGCTTTGCAATGATCCTTGTGCTGTTGAAGCTCCCCGGGGGAAGTTCATATTCAAGGTATCTGGCCCTGGATTTTACAACTTGATGACCACTTTTTGAGTTTATGGTCTCATTGCAATGGCAACAAAAGGTAATCATTTTTTATTTTCAACAGAGATGTTCAGAGAACAGTGGAAAGTGCATTCCTATATTTTGGCATTGCAATGGCAAAATAGACTGCCCTCAAGGATCTGATGAGCTCAATTGTCCCTGTGAAAAGTACAAGATGAAGGAATGCTTGATCAAAACCAACATCTCTCTGTGTGTACCAGAAAGTTGGATCTGCAATCATCACATCACTTGTCTGCAATACAACCAGGACAACTGTCAGGTTCCAGGTCACTCTGAGACAAGATGTGGACTGGGCCAATTCTTGTGCCACATCAATGAAACATGTATTTCTCAGCAAAGAGTGTGTGATGGAACACCTGATTGCAAAGGAAAGGAAGATGAAGTTTTTTGCTCAGGTGGCATTGCTTTCTGCAGTTTGTGTATGACAACAGTCAATTGAACATTAATTTTTAGAGAAAGTAGACAAACCCACATGCAGTGATGATGTGCCATAAGAACAACACACCAGTTTTACAAATTCAACTTTCCATTTTCAGCTGGAATTTACAGAAGTGATTCCCGACCAAACAGAGTATCTGTGTCCACAATCAGAAATGATAACAGTAGTGCTGATGAGCATGATTGTCTGTTTCAACCAAAGCAAGTGGAATGTTCAGACCTAGACTTTGTCCTGAGCACAATTTTGTCAAAGGAATTATTTTGGATTCATACAATTGTTCTGAATGAACTCACTCTCACAGAGAATGGAGAAAGTGTTGTTCCAAAGCAATGGTCTATATTGTCCAGAGGAATACAGATCATCTGTTTGAATTCATGTGTTTTCAACACAAATTGGACCATTTCTGCAGAGGTATTTCAAACAACATTTGTCATTCAACTGGAGAACATTTTGTTCCAAAACGCAATTATTGCTGTAGGCAATGTACATATGGTATTCAAAAACATCCAGTTTGTCAATTCAGTGATTACCGATTGGATTCAATCTGATGGTGAATTTGATGAAATTGAACTGCAGTTTGTGCAGGCAAGTTTTGTGAGCCAAAGTTTGAGAACTACTTGGTTAGGCCTGGAAATAGACAAAGTATTTTCTGCCAGCATCTTTGTCATTTCAAGTAATTGGAACAATGTTTCAACTCAAATTTCTGTTCCAAATGTTCTCTTTTACTCCAGTGAGTCATCCTTCATAAACAGTAATGTCTTGCTTCAGAAACATATGCTTCTTTATTGTGTGTTTCACAATGTTCTCTTTATTGGATTTGGTGAAGGAAACACAGAAACAGCAATGTTAAAAATGGCTGGAAACAAATTGATTGCAGACTTCACCAACTGTCATTTTGACAGCACAACAGGGTTGGAGATTTCAAAGCAAGCTTCTGGATTGCTTGCTTCTTTTGTTCAGGCAGAGGTACAAAATTGTATTTTCCAGAACAATAAAAAACTTGGATCAGGTGGGGCTATTCTTGTCAATTTCTTTGCTCCAAAACTTGTGACATCAACAGACCTTAACTTTATAAAGGTAGCAAACAGCACACTGACTCACAACGAAGCACTCAGTGTGGGTGCACTCCCATCTCAGGGTGGTGCAATCAGCGTTAGTAGCCAAGGAAATGCCCAAAGCTGCAGTTTCCTCTCTGTTGAAGTGGAGACCAGTGACTTTACCAACAACAGAGCTGCAGATCAAGGGGGTGCACTGTTTGCATCTGACAAATGTCTAAAATTGAGAATTTATAACTCCTCATTCAGTGTCACTGACCAAAGGTTTGATTCTCCCAGAGGTGTTTTCATCTGTTCATATTCTGACATATCTATTAGTTCAACAATTATGTCAAGACAATTGAAACAGCACTCCACTTCACTGGTAGAACTTCAAGTTCTTTCAGAAATGGCACAAATAAAAGAGCTTGGCATTGTTGTGCAGTGTCCAACTTGGCACAAATTGGGATATGTCACTAGTTTTGTTCAGATGCAGGCAAAGCAAGTCCAAATATCATGTGCATCATGTCAAGAATCATTTTATGTTCCTTCAGATGGACATTTCCATATTGCCTTGCTACCAAATCAAACTGGCCTATCTGTAGATGGTGCAACCATAAAAGCAGGGATAGTAACCTGTATACCATGTCCAGCAGGTGCAATTTGTTCTGGAAATAATATCATTGCCAGTCCAAATTTTTGGGGATACAGAGGAGATGATGCAATAACAATGTATCAATGTCCTGCTGAGTACTGCTGTACAGGGGACTGCACAGGATACAATCAATGTTCAGGCCACAGGACTGGCATGTTATGTGGAAGTTGTGAGGAAAACTACTCACTGTCTATGCTGTCATCCCAGTGCATTCCTCAAAATTTGTGCAATGACCATTGGCTGTGGCCCATGGTGATTGTTGCCATTGTGTTGTACATGGTGTGGTACACCTTCAAAAATGATGTGTTTGCAATTCCCACTTATATTGCAGGTAAGATATGCAAAACATGTTCCAAATCATCTGATGTTTCAGAAGTAACTTATGTTGATAAAGGATATTTTGGTATAATCACTTATTTCACACAAATAAAGGCAGTTATGTTTGTTGCCTTGGAATTGCAGAGTGGCAGAACTGTTGATGAAAGCATCACTCAAGCAGAGTCATACATTGGCTTGTTGCTGAATTTTGAACTTACATATATGAGCAATGACACATGTGCTTTGAAAGGTGTGACAACTACCACCAAAGTAATATTCAAATTCCTGTTTCTAGTTGGTGTCATCATCACCTGGAACATTGTTTTTATCTTTTTCTCTATCTTGAAAAAAATACTATCAGTCAGGGGACATAACATAGAAAGAGTGGACATTTTTAGCCAAAAGCTGATCTCTGGTTTGTTGGAGATTATCAAGTACACATATTCAGGCTTCTGTTCTGTGATGTTTTATTCACTGGTATGCACATCTGTGGCTGGGAATCAGGTTTGGTTTTATGATGCCACGGTCCAGTGCTACAGTAAATGGCAGGCTGTGATGCTGATCTTTGGCCTCACATTCATACTTCCTTACCCAATCTTATTTTTTGTTGGAGCAAAACTGATTGAAAAGAATAAGATTTCTGGGTATACTTTCCTGATTGCATGCTGCTTTCCTTTGCCAGCTCTTGTTTTCTGGTGTTTCTTTCCTCAACATAAAGAACAAAAAACACATGATGATGTGCACTTCAACAAAGTTGAATCAGCAATCTATGATGGTCTTACAGGAGGTTTCAGAGAATCTGAGGATGATACACAATGTTGGGAAGCTGTTCTGATGCTGAGAAGACTGTTGATAGGATCCACAATTCTGATCCCCAATGTATCTATTCAGTTGACTACTTGTTTGGCTCTTTGCCTGGTATTTCTGATTCATCATTTGTACAGAAATCCCTTTGTGTATCATATTTCAAACAAAGCTGAAGCTATTTCCCTTGTTCTGCTATGTGGAATTGCAAGCATGAACTTGGTCAAGACATTTGTTCTTTTCTCTGAGAATAATATACAGGACCCACAATGGAAAATTTTGCAGAATATGAACTTGTTTGAGACATTAAATGTTCTATTTCTCATTGCTTTCATTGCCTCCTATGAAGTTGTGGAAACATTATGCTCTGCTTGTCCTAGAAAAACAGGTCCTGACCTGGAAGACAAGAAGAAAGCCAATGCAATTATGTAATTACAGACAAGAAAGAAAACATGTGGAAAATAAGAAATAAACGCGATCTGTGCAGACTGTACCACATAGCTGTTGCTTTGTTTGAGAAATGGCAAAGAGTTTCTGCTGGTTCTGGAAGAAACGCGGGTGTCAGCTTGATTCTACGGGATGTCATGGTGGTTCATCTAGTACGAACACAAAAAACAGAGGAACAACACTGAGTGCACAGAGCAGAAACAAGGACAACTGAATGTATCTTTTAGGAGGGTTGATTATTGCCTGTGTTAGGATTTTCATGTGATTTGGGGAGGTCTGACTATGTTGAAGGTGACTCAGTTTTGAGGAACGGAAACATGGTGACCCAAAGCAAATCATCCCTGGCCAGCCAGGCAGAAGCTATCAAAACAGCAGTTTCATGATGAAAGTATGGACTAATTGTGAACCTTTTGGGTTTTTTGGTTCAATATAGGTTGAGGATAAAGCATCAGGGAGGGACTAATTGGATTCTTCAGGTAAAAATATGCCAAGATGGCGTCCTGGTGATTTTCGACGGGTTTTCCGGATGACGTTGAAATGTTTGGGCTTGTGCGTTTTGAAACCAAAGCTTTGGGGAGCCTCCATTGCAGTCTATTTTAATGACCCAAAAGAATGTAAAGTTACAAAAATGAAAAGTCTAATATTCTTACACCTGATTGAATGCTACCTCTCAAATCCCCATATAATATACTATACTTCATCAATATAATTCCTTCACAAAAAATATTGTACCTTCAGAGATATGGACCCAATTCTACATCAACACCCCTTATTTTCCACACTTTCAAATTTGAACTTTTTGACCTTGTAAACCCCAAAATTCAAACTTCACAAATTATTTCCTGGCACATTATCCCCAACCCAAAATGAACCAAAATAGCCCAAAAGATCCAAAATCACTCAAAATCATGACCATGAAACTGCTGTACACATACTTTTGATTGACCCTGCCTATGGGTGCTTTGATTTTGGTTACTTTTCATTTCAGTCGCTTTTTTCAAAAGCACCCAAATCATGCAACCTCATCAAATCACCTGAAAAGTTCATTTTCGGGAGGTCCTGCATGGCTTGTATGGCTCTTTGTCTTTTCTTTCTGATCCACCACTTGCACAGAAATCCTTTTGTGTTTCAAAACTCTTTCCCTTGCTGTGTTGTGTAGGAATGCAGCCTTCAACTTGGGTAAGAGCTTTGCCCATCACAGATATAAATATGGAGGATCCCCAGTGGAAACATGTACAGAATCTGGAGTTGCTTGAAAGAATAACCCCTCTATTTCTCATTGCTTTCATTGCTTGCCATGACGGTGCTACATCATTGATTGAGCAAAATGGCACAAAAGCAAATACTGGTCAAGAGGATATCTTTGGATTGATTTTGAAAGACTGGCCACTGACAGCCTCAGGCAGCTGCAATGTCAAATATGTCAACTCTCAACTGGAAGTGCCATATACTTTCAGGGTGATCAAGCACTTTGTAATTTGTTCACAGGTTCACTCCCTTTCAAACACTGTTTTACTCAATTGGAAGGACATATTATGGATGCACCAGGCAGTATCAATATCGTCTGGTCTCATTTTCTTGTGTTTACTCATCGTGCCAGCAACAAAACAAACTCAGCCATTGTGCAAGACAAAGTGACAAAAGGCTTTTTCTGCCGAAATCCAGCTGGCATATCCACAAACGCCAAGACCATCACATTCAGCTCAAAAATAGGTCCGTGAGCTTTGCGGCGATTGGATTTGTTTTGAAAAATTAGTGTGCTCACTCTGTGAAAAATTTTGGCCATCGAGATGAATATTCTATTTTTTGCCACTGTCAGACGGTTGTTGGCCACCTTTTAGGGTCCTCATGAATTTAGGTTGCTGAACAGGGCTGCTCATTTGCCTTGCAAATTCCTTTGGAGTAGATTCCAAAGCAACAAACACATATGCAAACTTCCGAATCTATTTGACCCACCACAAACCGAGTGACGCAAGGAATGTGAACATTTTTTAATGATTTAGCAATGACTTCAGCCGCCATGTTTGACCACAACTGTGTTTCCTTGCCTGATTCACCTGATACAAAACACCGAATTAAAGTGAGGCATTATTTCAGACCCAAAACACAACAGACCAGTGAACCACACGGTTGGTCAATAAAATTGACCACTGGTCGTGTGGGTCAGTCTTCTTGTTTGATTGCTTGGTGTGATCCGTTGGGTTTGGCCTGTTGAATTTGCCCTTTTGAGCAATCATTGCACGCCTCGTTCAAATCACCCCAAAACGGTTCGCATTGTTGAACCTGGTGTTGACACAGGTGTGATGTTGGCTTGAGGGGTATCACACAGAAACACACAAGCAAATGGCTCCATGGAGCTAGCGGTGATTTGAGGATTCCAGTTGCTTTGATTTTGGTCGCCCTTTTTATCAAAATTCTTGTCATTTTACTCAATATCCACCACTTGGGAACTCATTGAGCACACGTGTACCCAAATGGAATGAAATCCACAAAACAGAACTTTTTCACATTGTTTCACATCAATATCCACAAAGAAACCAAAAGAATGACCCAAAATCCATTTTTTTATTTTCCATCAAAAATGACTTTGCAACCTGCCTTTGACCCCACCTTGAAAGCATTTACAAATTGTCAAAAATCAAACATGAAAGGCAACCTCCCAAAACCCCCACACAATACACTACATTTTGTCAATGACTTCTTTCACCAAATATTTGTAATTTCTGAGATACACACCCATTTCTACAAACAAAAACCCCATATTTTCTAACTTCAAATTTGAACTTTTTGATCTGAAGATCCCTAAAATTTGAACTTCCTAAAATCTTCCTGGTGCATTACCCCCAAACCAAATTGAACCAAAGGAGCCCAACAGATCCAAAATTGATCCTCATCTTGACCATCAAATAGATGTACACATATGAATAGTGGACACTGCTTTTAGGTGCTTTGATTTCAGTTGCTGCTGTTTTGGTCGCTTTTTCAAAAAGCGCCCTTTGGTACAAACTCTTTAAATCACCTGAAAAACACAAACGATCTTTTCTGCCACCAGCGCTGCAAGAGAATGGATACTTCTTGGCAATAGACTTGGGGAAAGAACCACACATGCTGACCACAGTCACCGGTTTGAATTTTGCCTTTGCATTTTCACCAGACGCTTTCATGTTGTGAATATTGTCGTTCAAACACGACCTCTGATACTCTCATATTTATGTTTTGCCTTGAATTATCCTTCTTCTGTGTTGTGCACTGTTTTGTTGTTTGTAACATACCCCCAGTAATTGGTTTTTTGTTACATTTTACAAACTCAGTTGAAATAGACACATGCGGCTTTGTTGTGTCACATTCTTGTACTTTTTTGCTGGAAAGATCTTGCACTTGCACGAGAGATGGACTGAATCGTTTGTTGCTTCGGCCCAACAGGAGTTGGCCCAGCATGCCCAGATCAAGTTGAATTTACTTGTCATTGAAACAACTGAAATAACAATTCACAATTGATGGCTACATCACAAAGCCCTTTGTTGTCAGCGTTGCAGAAATCAATGTGATTTGACCAGTTCACAAAGACACTTTCAAGTGTCTTTTGTCTTTGCAATGTGGATAATATGTTTCTGGATTGTTTGGACAGGTAAGTTCTTGCCTTGAGAAATAGTGCTCACCATGTAATTGTTGCAAAAGTTGCATGAAGCAACTCTCTTGGTCAATAATACAAAGGTCAGAAACATTTGAGACCAAGCAAGGGGACATAAGGAAGGTTGAGGTGTTTCAGCGTGAATGTTTATGAAAGTTTTAGTTTTACCAATGGTAAAGATAGTCACACATAGTGCCATCTTGCTCTCTTCGGCAGCCAGTAATTGACTCATCCAAATGGGGGGGGGGGTTGTGTGGAAAATTGTTTTCCCATTTTTGGAGCCAACATGCCTGAATGTCATTGCCAAATTTGTTGGTTCAGCTATGTGTTTGTGAATGAGCATGCATGACTCTTGTCATTGTGCAACTGAGTGGTGCTATTTACTCGTGACCCACCTTTGCTGCTCAGCTATCCAGGGTTTCAGTGAACAAACCCTTGAAGTTTCTGGTCCAAAATGCGGCTGATGCAAAATTTTCTGTTTTGCTGCTCTCAGGGGCAACTTTTGTGGAGGAACATTGCTTTCCACGACAAATCATGCAGGGATATGTTATTACCTTGCCCCTATTCTCTACTGCTTGAAGCAATGGATTCTCTCTCCTGTCTGTAACAAAACATTTTGGACAAAGCACAAAAGAACAATGTGTCCGAATTGAGCTTGTTTTGTTCTACTTTTCATGAAGTTCTGGTCAGGATGAACTGTACAATAACTTGTCCCAGAGAAGAGTGGAAATGCGCCGATGGCAACCAGTGCATTCATGCCTGGAGGGTGTGTGATAGAGACAGCGATTGTGATGATGGATCAGATAAATGGAAGGAGACATGTGAGAATTGGAAACGTGGTGAAGACAGATGGAAATGTGATGATAGTTTACAGTGCATCCATGCTTCATTTGTGTGTGATGATGAAACTAACTGCAATGATAGATCAGATGAGTGGACCCAGACCTGTGAGACATGGAACTGCACTGAAGACATGTGGAAATGTGCTCATGGCTTGCTGTGTATCTCTAGCACATGGGTGTGTGATGGAAGTAATGATTGTCTTGATGATTCTGATGAGTTTATTGAGACCTTTGGCTGCCCTGAAGGCCAGTGGAAATGTGACGATAATTCTCAGTGCATCAAACAATCCGAACTTTGTGATGGACACTATGTGTGTTTTGACGGATCAGATGAGTGGATGGAGACTTGCAAGTGGAACTGCAGTGAACCTCATTGGAGATGTGCCGACAAACAAAAGTGTATCCATCCAAGGTACGTGTGTGACTCCATGTATGGAAATGATTGCCGTGATGGATCAGATGAGTGGGAGGAAACCTGTGAGAATTGGAACTGCACTGAAGGCTACTGGAAATGTGATGATGATTCACGGTGTATCCCTGACCCCTGGGTATGTGATGGGTATGAACAATGCAGTGACAGATCAGATGAGTGGAACCAGTTTTGTCAGAACTTGAACTGCACTGAAGGAAGGTAGAAATGTGCTAATGATACACAGTGCCTCATGGACCGGGAGGTGTGTGATGCATACAGCGACTGTCATGATGGATCAGATGAGTGGCCTGAGGTTTGTGAAAACTGGGGCTGCACTGTGGGACACTGGAAATGTGCTGACAATGTAAAGTGTATCTATGACTATGTGGTGTGTGACAGTTACACAGATTGCTATGATGGATCAGATGAGGTTGACTGTGCAAACTGGAAGTGTGCTGAAGGCTGGTGGAAATGTGCTGATAATCTGCAGTGTCTTGATGATGAAAGTTTCTGTGATGGAAGACTAAAATATGGGTGTCATGATGGGTCAGATGAGTGGCCAGAGATATGTGAGAGGCATGTTTGCAGAGAACACTTCACCAAATGTGCAGACTTCACATGTATTCAGGTGAGCTGCTGTGCAATAGAGTCAGCACCAGGGGTGATGTTCCACTCTGCTGCATACCCAACTTTCAATCAAGTGTAAATGAGCAAAACTTCACAGGAGTTGTCTTTTCTTAGACAAACTAGTTCTCCACAATCCAAGCAACGGTCAAATTATTTTGGGGCTCTTGCTGAAAGCAATGCATGCTGATCAGCCACTGGGTTTCTCTTTGTGAGATCCTGGGAAGGTCATCAGAAGCATTGGTGAAAAGTTTGTTGCAAAAATCAGAATCCAAAAGGGAGAGGTGACCACAGATTGTTTCACGACACAAATGAAAATAGATTTGAAATCTCCCACTCGAAATATCACTGGAATTTGGAAGACAAACAAACAAATGTTTTTCTGTGTCCAGATCATTCAATCCAATTTTGGTAGTCATCCAAACACTTTGTCAGCCTTGCTTCCATTTCAATGGTGCCACTTCTCCTCTGATGTAATATTATTATATTGTCTTTCAAAGGAAAGCAAAGTTTGTGATGGACATGTTGACTGCCTTGATCATTCTGATGAGCTTTGTGATGATTCATGTGCTGCACAAGCTCCAAGCGGAAAGTTCACATTCAAGGTAAAAAGCTTTGACTTTCTACTTTCTGTGTTTCAAATTATGACAGTAAAGAAAAAAAATGTCTGCATTTCCACAGAAGTGCGTTGAAGACACTGGAATGTGTATTCCTGCATCTTGGTATTGCAATGGGAATGCTGACTGTCCTCAAGGATCTGATGAGCAAAATTGTCCTTGTGAGAAGTACAATATGGTAGATTGCCTTCTGGACACTAGCATTTCAATTTGTGTGCCAGAAAGTTGGACGTGTAATCTGGATGTCTCTTGTTTGAACTATAGTAAGGATAAGTGTCAGCTTTTCAGTGCCACTGCTACTAAATGTGACAAAAAGGATTTCCTGTGTCATTTTAATGAAGCTTGTATTCCCGAAAAGAGTGTGTGTGATGGATTACCTGATTGTGAAGGAGAAGAGGATGAAGTATTTTGCACAGGTGGTTTGACCATTTCTATTGTCAGTCAGTGAGCCCTTGTCAACATGATTGTTATTTTTTTTCAAATGGGGCATTTTGCAATGTGGTTTTCAAACTGGTGTGAACATTTTCAATTTGTCACTTCCTAGTGCATCCAACTTGTGGCACAATGCTTTATGTTGGTGTGTTTTCAGGTGGTATCTACCATGACAAAATCAGACCAAAGAGTGTTTTTGTATCAACTGCGGGCAGTTTGGATGTTAGTTCTGATGAACCTAATTGTTTACTTCAACCCTTGAAAGTGAACTGTTCAACCCTCAATTATGTATTGACAAAAATTACCTCAAAGGAACTAAATTGGATTGACACTGTCCATCTCCATGAAATCACAAGCACTGAAAATGAAATTGTGTTATTACCAAGGCACAGTTTTGTGTTGTCCAAAGGCATCAATATTGTATGTTTGAGATCCTGTGTTTTGACACAAAATTGGACCATTTTGGTAGAGAGATTTCAGGATCATTTTGTACTTCAGATTGAAAACATTGTTTTCCAGAATTCTATATTCACTCTGGCAAATGTACACATCGTGTTCAAAAGCATCCAATTTGCAAACTCAATTATTGTTGACAGTGCACACTCTCATAGCACATTTGATCAAGTTGAACTGCACTTCATGGGAACAATCTTTTCTGGCCACAAAAGTGGCGCAACAGCAAAATATGGTTTGTTTTTGGGCAATGTGTATTCTGCCAGTATTTTTATGAATTCATCTGAATGGTACAATGTTTCAACTGAACTATCTGTCCCAAACTTACTGTTTGACTCCTTTGAAACCACTTTCAGAGACAGTAAGTTCTCTTTCAGAAAGCACACATTTACTTCCTCCCTGTTTCAAAATAATATTTTTAGTGGCTCCCATGAAGATAATACAGTTTTTATCTTCAATATTATGGGTCAGAAACTAGCTGTGCACCTTGTCAACTGCACATTTGAAAATACAGGTTTGAATGTCGCAAAGGAGGATTCTGGATTGCTTGATTCATGGATTCAGGTTGATATTCAAAATTCCACCTTCCACATTTCCAAACATTGGGGATCAGTGCCAGGAGCTGTGTCTGTCAGTTATATATTTTTGAAAAAATCAACAAGTTTACCAAATTATGTGAGGATACAAAACTCATTGTTTCATAATGGAGCAGTGAGAATAATTGCACTGCCTTCCAACAGTGAAACACCCATTATCAATAGTCACAAAACTGGAGAAGGCTGTCCTTTCCTCTCAATTCACATGGAAAACAACCAGTTCAACAGCAGAGGCACAAATGATGGTCATGCATTGTTTGTGTCTGACAAGTGCCTCAAGCTGGGCATCTATAACTCTTCCTTTGAGCTGACTGACCCATTGCTTGATTCTCCAAGGTCTGTTTTTGTCGTGTCAAACTCTGACACAGCTGTTGGTGTAGCAGTCATGTCAAGTGAATTGGTTGAACAAGTACAACTAATAACAGTTGACATTATTTTGGAAATGGCAGAAGTAAAGGATTTGAGCATTTCTGTGCAATGCCACTTGTGGTACAAGCTCAGTTTGACATCAACATTTTCACAGGGAGCTGCAAAGGGGGTTCAGATTATTTGTAAGTCATGTACAAAATCATTCTATGCTCTTTCTGATGGAAAGTTCCATGTCAACATGTTGCCAACCCAAACTTCTCTATTTGTCAATGGTGGAAGCACAGGAGAATTAACCTGCCTACCATGCCCATCAGGTGCACTCTGTTTGGGAAATGACATCATTGCTATTCCCAACTTTTGGGGATACAGAACAGATGATGCAATAAGAATGTATCAGTGTCCTGCAGACTATTGCTGCACTGCAAACTGCACAAGATACAATCAATGCTCAGGCCACAGGACTGGCATGTTATGTGGAAGTTGTGAGGAGAACTACTCACTGTCTATGCTGTCATCCCAGTGCATTCCTCAAAATTTGTGTAATGACCACTGGCTGTGGCCCATGGCTATTTTTGCCATTGTGTTGTACATGGTGTGGTACACCTTCAAAAATGACGTGTTTGCAATCCCCATTTCTGTTGCAGGTGTGATATACAAAGGATTTTCAAGGCAGTCTGCTGATTCTGATTTGAATTATAATGATAAAGGTTACTTTGGTATTGTTACTTTTTTCACACAAATCAAAGCATTGATGGTTGTTCATATTCCCCACATGTGATTGGAATTGCCAATGAACAATTCTTTGAAGTAAATTCATACATTGGATTGTTTTTAAACTTTGAATTAACATACATAAGCAATGACACTTGTGCCCTTAAGAGTGTGACAACTACAAGCAAAACAATTCTCAAGTTCTTCTTTCTGGTGGGTATCATTGTGGCCTGGATTTTTGTGTTTGTTTTTTTGTGTGTCCTGAAAGAGGTTATCAGAGACAACAGAGGAAGAGTGGAAAAGTTAGGCCTCAAGTTAATTGCTGGACTCTTGGAGATAGTTAAGTACACATACCTGGGATTCACATCCATCATCTTCTACTCACTAGTCTGCACACCTGTGGCTGGGAATCAGGTTTGGTTTTATGATGCTTCTGTCCAGTGCTACAGTAAATGGCAGGTTGTGATGCTGATCTTTGGCCTCACATTCATACTTCCTTATCCATTCTTATTTTACTTTGGAGCAAAGTACATCAGGAGGAAGCACTTGTCTGGATACTGGTTCATGGTGGCATCTCTCTTTCCTTTGCCAGCCCTTGTTTATTGGGCTTTTGTTACTCTACAAAGGGAAAGAAAAAAATATGACACAGCCAATTTGGGTAAAATTGAATCAGCAATCTATGCTGGACTGACAAGAGGTTTCAGATAATCTAAGGACAATACATAATATTGGGAAGCTGTTCTAATGCTGAGAAGACTGTTGATGGGTTCCACAATCCTGATCTCCAACATCTCCATTCAGCTGACAACTTGTTTGGCTCTTTGCCTTGTATTTCTGATCCACCACTTGTAATGAAATCCTTTTGTGTATCACATTTCAAACAGAGCAGAAACTCTTTCCCTCGCTCTGTTATGTGGGAATGCAGCCTTCAACCTAGTTAAGACCTTTGTCCTTCACACAGATATAGATATGGAGGACCCCCAGTGGAAACTGGTACAAAATCTAGAGTTGTTTGAAAGACTCACAACACTATTTCTCATTGCTTTCATTGCTTGCTGTGAAACTGCTACAGCATTGAGCAAAATGGCACAAAAACAAACACTGGTGAACAAGATATCTTCACACTCTCCTTGAAAGACTGGGTACTGGAATCCTCAGACAAGTACCTTGTCCACAGACATGCTGAACTGTAGATTGGCTTTTAGGGTTTGTGGAACGTTGAACAGTTTAGTGATCAAGCACTTGGAAATTTCCACTCCCCTTGGATGTCATAAAGGGTCACACAGACTTATCAGCAAAATGTAAGTTGATTTGAAATCAAATGAATATTTCTAGCTTTCTCCCGGACGTTTTCATCAACAAGCCTTTTGGCATTGTTTTGTGCAATCAGCATTTCATAGCCAAACGATTTTGGAATTGTTACAAAGTTCTGTATCTCAAGGTGGCCTGAGCCTACAAGTAGGTGGCGCCAGTTTGGCTTGCACCAACAAATATTCTTGGTGAAATCTCGTGAGCCAGCGCTTTCCACCATTCTCATGAAACATTTGCCAAGTCACCTTCAAAAAACAGAGTGAGTTACCGCACAAAACAATATCAGAACAAAGCCATTCAGAACCAATTGGAAATGTGTCCTTTCCACAACATTACAGCCTATCACTCTCTAATCTTTACACTATCATGACATCAAGCAGTTCAGTTCTGCTTCTGATACTTATTCCAGCTGTTCAAAGTTTCTTTTCATTTCATGTTCCCCAGTACAAAAATAAAACCATAATAACATATTCCTCAAATTATTTGTAATTTGTGCACAAATGTGTGCAAGACAATGGAAAACACATTCATCTGTTTTGGCATTGATATTGCAAACCTCCATGTATCCCACAGGGACCACATGTGGCCTGGCTCACTTCTTGTGCCACATCAATGAAGCCGATCTGTGTATTCTCCATCACAGATTGTGTAATGGAACACCTGAGGGGCAGGGAGATTTGAGGTTTTCGCTTGTGTGGAATTTTTGGTGCCGAGCAACATGAACAACCAGTGTTGTCATGGTGAATCCGGGCGCAAAAAAAAAAAAAAACGGACCAACAATCACCCGTCTCAACAATAGCCCCTGGGCCTCACAGAGACTTTTTTGGGGGTCACTCATTTGGGTCACTCAATCGATTTGATCTTTTTACACACACAGCCTCAAAACAGCACGAAATTTGTTTGACAGTTTCCAAAACTGTTTTTATCCTCCCTGTAGTGACAACAACACTCAAAAAACGAGATCCTTTCTTTTCAATTTGTGAGAATTTTTATGAAATGAGTTCAATCACAAACATTTTGGTACTTTATGACCACATTACGCAGAACGAAACCTGTCTGTCGATGTTGTTCAACAAGCCTCAACTCAAGTCAGTAACGACAATGCAAACATTCATCAATTAAATCATCATCACAAACAAAACAATTTGAAATGTTGCCATGGTGATGACAACTCCGGTCAACCAATGTAAGTTTGCTTGGACGCTTTTCTTTGAGGTTCTATGAAGCCTGGTCTGCCCCTGGTTTCTTCCTCACCCGTCTGCACTCTACTAGAACTAGGAGAAAGGCCAACAGGGAGCACATCTTTGACAAGGAGGGGACCAATTTTCCAACTTTCAAACATGAAATTACAAGTGCTAAATTTTGTTCTTGCTACACGGCAAATAATCACAGTGGTCCTTGGATCTGCTACAGTTCTCCGTCAGTGGGACCTGCAATAAAACATCAGGGGTCGGTAACGTGCAGGAGCAGCAGAAACTCGCAACTTGGCCTGATTTGGAGGTTTTGTGGATCTGAAGATCTACGTTCATTTTGTAAATGTACCAAGGGCCCCAAGGAAAAGGCACAAGCAGCTCAGCCTGAAGATGCCAAAAGAAAGGGGTCAAGTATCACAAACTGTGGTTGTCGAATACCAAATTCAAAAGGGAGGCAGTGGCCATTTCTGTTGGGATCTGGCAGAAATGAGTCCCCATCTACAGCAGGAAGGGCAAGGCTTCAATTTGGGTACTGATCAGAATTGCCTGACAACATGTATTCTTGAGGTCTGGCCACAAAATATTTGTTTTTGCTTGGGCATCTTTTGTCGTGCCTGATTTCCTGACCCCAACTGACCCTGCTGAGGTTTTGCATTCTTGTGTGGGCTTCTTGGGAACCGCAGTGAAAACTTCAACATCTCGTCAACTTTGGATCCCCCATGCACAGCAAAATTCGAAATAGGAAACCCTGGTATTCAGTCAATTTCGTTCAACAATACTTTGAAAATGCAGAGCCACTTGCTCTATGTGGAAACGCGAAGAATAATGTTTGATGTTGAGCTGAATGCAGTCAGTCTCAACTCAACAGCAATCTCAGCCAGTGTTTGTCCTTCACTGTCTCTGGGGGTGTTTGGAGCCATTTGCTGACCTGCAGTTGCGAGTGCAATGCGTGAGCATGAATAGGAGACACACATGTGATGAAAGAGGATGTTGCCTCATCTGTTGGGGGCCATGAACCTCAGTGCGATGGGGACACCTGCAATGGGCAGAGAAGGTGGACGTTGAGTCGTAGAGTAAAGCTGGTGTCACCTGGGAGACAGGAGAAGTCGATCCTCCACCAGGAGTAACCGTCTGCGAGAGAACAGCTGCTGGTCTCCTTGGTGACTGGGGTGGAGTTCAGTCTACAGCGATGCTTCCCACTGCAACTGCAAAAAACAGTCAGAAAGGAAGAAATTCAGAAAGAAATGTCAGCAAGAGTGTGGAGTGATTTGTTGTTCTGGGTTCAGGGGATAGGAGACATTGACGATCAGCCATTGTCATGTTCTCCTTCTGCTGGGTTGTGATTGGTGTTGGCAATTTCAGGAAAACATACCCTGGTGTGAGAATGACAATCTGACGCCAATTTCGTTCGCAGATAATCCCCGCTTCTACCTGCCCTGACAGCTCATACCTTTTGCAGATGTTAGCAAATTCTGCTGAGCCTGTATCTGAGGAGCAATCAGACACTCCACATGTCTAGTCCATGTCCATATCAGGGTCTTCTGGGAACTCCACCTTGTTCTGGTCATAGCAGAATTCTGAGGTGATCTGGATGACACCAGCTCCTCAGTCAATGTTGTCACAGTGAGAACAGGATCCACAGACCAAGGCTTCATCTCCTGCAGAAGATGATACCACATTTAAAAAAAATTAAGGAACCACACTCAAAATTGCTTGTTCTTTGTGGGCCTAAGTTAGAACTGGGTCCCTTTCAGGCCTTGTGCTTTGTGCTTTCAGCCCAAGCCCCAGATACAACTTCTCACAAGTTTGACTGTGGGACTTTAAGCTCTCAAGGCGGGGTTGGATCTGATCAGAACAAAAATTGCGTGTGTCTCAGTATTTTGACCATTCATCTCCCACAGTGGGGAGCAAAAATACCGAGTTTCTGTGGACCTGTATAAGTCTGTTATGGCAGGGATGTGCTGGCCTCACAGCACAGCCAGTGTCCAGCCATGACAGACTCATTTGTGATGGAAGAGAAAGGGGCCTGCACAGGAGGAGGGCACATGTCACATCACAGGGTGAAACTCGCAAGACAGCAAAAAAGGATGTACAGAATGCGCTCAAATGTGATGGAAGAGTCGGACGCTTGCAATTTCAGTAGGAGATCAAACAGTGCACATGTGATGCGCCAGGAAAAGTGAACACTCAGATTGTGATGGAAGAGGAAAAGACCTGGGTGGCAGAAGAAGTTGATTCGCAGGCTTTCATAGGCAGTGTAACCATCTCTCAGTGTACAGGTAGTGGCCACCTTGGTGGCTCCTGAATAGCTCAGCTTGCAGCGATGCATTCCGTTACACCTGAGAATAGAGACAAGCACGAAAGTGTGAGTGAACATCATGTTTCCAGGGTGAACGGGTTTGTGTGTGTGTGTGTGTGTGTGTGTTTGTGTCTGTCTGTCTGTCTGTCTGTCTGTCTGTCTGTCTGTCTACATCCAGGTATTCATTCTTGCTGTAAATTCACACTCACTCTATGATCAATGAACGTGTTGGAATAATAGAAACAATCATGATGGAACACATCTTAATTCTTGCAGATATTCTCCAAGTCTTTGGAACCCTTGTAGGAAGAGCAGTCAGATGGCCTGCAGACTGAGTCCATGTCAGAGTCTTCTGGATCCTGGTAGTGAAATTCTGAGGTGATGTAGATGAAGCCAGCACCACAATCAATGTTGTCACAGTGGGAGCAGGTTCTGCAGACTGGAGCATCCTCTCCTACAGTAGATGAAAGCCCATCAGAGTTGTTGATATCTACCCACATGAATCTTGTGAGAAGGGTACAGCGCCTGTGTTTTGTCAGGACTGTTTGAAAGAGGAAGTGTACTCACTATACTGTGATGATGAGACCACCATCAGAAGAAGCACAAGAGCTGCAGTCATCTTCATCCTGATTATGTTGCAATCTGATCTGTTTGAATGGGACACCGGAACAAAATTACACACACAAAGGGAAAGCAGTGACACTGGAAAAGCGTGGTGGGGGGGGGGGGGGGGGGGGGCGGGGCGGGGGGGGGGGGGGCGGGGGGGGGGGGGGGGGGA
>JAAUXT010041206.1_pt1 | contig 46501 bp, 46 predicted proteins | sample 7278171 | NCBI WGS metagenome assembly JAAUXT01 (sample SAMN14350112, study PRJNA611818) | marine sediment metagenome | isolation source: surface marine sediment (1.8m) | place: French Polynesia: Moorea | collected 2018-08
AGCGAAATCAGAGGGAGCAAAATCAGAGGGAGCAAAATCAGAGTGAGCGAAATCAGAGTGAGCGAAATCAGAATTTCCTCAAATCACCGTGAGCTCCATGGAGCTATTTTTTTTCTAAAGACGCACAAGCACAGCCACAGTTCAACTTGCTTCAGAAACACGAGCTGTACCTGCAGTGTATTGTCGCTCCTCGATTGTAGACTCTGACTGACTGCAGCAAGCGCCGCGCGGTCCAGCTCTTTGATGGCGTTGTTGATCTTGTTGATCGCCGATTCGCACTCGTTCTGCCCAGGCGCGTGACCCCTACAAACACACAAGTCGAGATCATGCTTCTTTACCCAGGTGATGATGCTTGTCGCTTTCGTGTATCTCCCGCGACAGCAACTAACATATCTGATCTCAACGAGTTCAAGAGCTGCTCACTTGATGGAGGCCATGAGGTGTTTGATGGCGTCCGACACGCTCTTGGAGTGCGTCGAGTACTGCTGGTAGGTGGGCGGGTCGCGCGGGTTCACCGCCAGCCCTTTGGCTGCCTGGATCATGTTGCAGGCGCCGTCGAGCATGGCGACGCCGGCGCTCACGATCGGCTCCTGCGCGCGCCGCGCCTTCGGGCTGATCTTGGCCGGGATGCTCGCGAACTCGGGCGACGACGCGAACGTGTTGAGGTCCTCGACCGCCTTGATGAGCGGCTTGGCCGCTGCGGCGCACTTGAGCCGGTTCGCCTCCGTGAAGTCGCTGTCCAACATCTGGTGAATGAGGCAGGTGTTGTGACTTCAAACCAATTTATTCATTGCTGGCGAGTGTGGCTTTTGTCGTGCCACATTATCACCATACCAAACAATCCTTAGCAGCGCAACGGACAAAGCTGCGATACAAAGGACATTTCGTTTGCTGACATATTGTGCAGAAACTGTTGCAGTCAATAAAATGCTCTCAAATACACATTCATCCACAGACAAAACACGTCAAATTGGCAAAGACAGGTGCGTGAGAGACTCACCTTGATGGCCTTGACGAGGTTGGCAGTACTGTTCGCCACGTCCTTGGCCGACTGCACGAAGTGGCGTTTAGCGACGGGGTTGTTCGTCTTGGACGACGCGAGGCGACACGTGTTGCACAGAGACGACGTGTGCTTCGCAACAATTGTTGCCGCCGACAAAACCTATCAACGTAAGATTCAGTGCCTTGTCACTGTTGAACAAAAAATTCAGTCCTCCAATAAATATGGATGAGCCTTTGGTTAGTTTTGCGTCAAAGCGCTGAACAAATTCTGAAATGTCGAATGTTGCACTTCGCCACAACAAAAGGACACAAAACACGACACGGGCAGAAGACTCGCACTGTTCAGCATCACTGCTGCAATACCTCAAGACACAAAACACTGTTTAGGTCTAAATGGGGTGTGCACCTTGCAGAACGTACAAGCAACATACAGAAAAATGGACATGATTCCACATAAATGAGGCATTCGCACAATGATGCGCCGCACACAATGCTCATCAGCGCAAGTACATCTCATTCACCACACACGCACTCGCTCAGACACACTTGGCCTCCACCTCACACCAACAAGAGCTCGCTGTGTCCATCAGCTCCTTCGCTTCTGACGCACAGCTCCAGTCCTCAATCCAAGCCGAGCAATTACGATATGGCCAGCAGCACTGTCAGTCCGCACCAAGATCACGAGCGTCAATCAAGTCTTACTCTCTATGTCTACGTGTTTTGGTCAGTCGTGGAGCAGAAATATCCAAGCATTTTTGGTCCAAAATTTTTTCAAACATTTTGTTTCATTTGTCTGGTTTACACTGAATTGGGGAAACGTCAGTTGCGTCAGGAAGAGTCTGAAAACGGCGGCGACGTTGGACTGTTGTCAGGTTGCGGGGTGAAGCGACCTGACCTGCCACATACTCACATGCATCAGACTCTCCTCCGTCTGTACACAGCACGAAAACAAATGTACAACATCGTCAAATCAACGAAAAATTGAAAATGAAAAACAACAACCAAAGAGGGCAGAAGGCTGAGAACGTGAAGGGCCGAGTGGATCTACACCGAAGGAAGAGGAAGTTAATCTTACCATTGCTTTGAAATCCTAGCAGCAGTAAAATAAACGAAAAGGGTTTTCCATGATTAATCTTCTGTTGTTAGTCAAAACTTGGCAAGACAGACGCGTACATGCAAAGGGTTCACTCGTTATTCTTGAATTCTGCTTCGTGAGAGGTAAACAAGTTAAGTCTGCATATGCATGGAAACAAATGTTAACACTATTCTGCATTTCTATCAGTCACAAATGTAGAAAATTGTTGCCACATCTACATTTAAAGCTGTTTATCGCATCACTGCGAACTACAGTCACACCGAGAGAACAAAAACATCTAACGATGTTTGCGCAAGCCTCGGTGTGTGAGACGAACTTTTCTTGTTATTTCATGCTTTTTTGCCACACAAAAACACGTGGACGCATGACGAGACTATGCAGGGCAACACCTTCATTCTTAAAATGTGTAAGTTTAGTTCCAAATTGAGAAAGCCAGAAATATCCACAAGCAAGTGTTTGGCAAGAAGAAACCAATCACTCGTGACTTGGGTCCTTCAGAAATTTAGGAAGGCTCCAAAGCAAGAACAAAGACAAAAAATCCACGAAGTCGGAAGTATGGAGCCAAAGCAAACATCAAAACGGGCAAGTGTTTTGGGTTTTCTTTGCGGTTGCGTCGAAAACACGTGTGAAGCAAAAATACGTTCGACAAAAACACAGCAACTGGTGGTACTGGGCAGCTCCGATGAGATTTCGGAAAGATCAAGTGTCTGAACTAAAAATAGGTCTGATTGGGTGACTAGTTTCAGTACTCTGAACAGATTGGCAGGAGCTAAAACGCAGCACTAAGACGGGGAGAAGTCGGCGTCAGCTCGGCACTGCGCGGGACCGACCTGCTGCTGGGTGGAGGCGGGGTTGATGAGGTTCTGACACGCCATCTGGATCGCCTGGTTGGCGCGAGCGAACTGCGACTGATCGACGAGGCCGGGCCGTCCAGGCTCCGACGCCGGGTCCGCGATCCCCACCAAGTACGCAGCCTGAAACACCGTCAAGGCAAAAGCAAGTGACCACACTGGATCTTCACCTTTCTCTCTGCAGAGAAACCGCAGGTTTTTTTTTTCACTCCATCTGCCAAGCAAAGCGGAAAGTTGCCGGTCATCGCACCTGAGCGGAGTTTTCAGTGAGACCGCAGACGGCGATGGCGAATTTCCTGACCGAGTCGCAGAATCCGTCCAGTTCTCCTTGCTTGGCGCACACGGTGATGCCCGTCATCCCCTCTCCCAGGTCCTGCAACACACGTTCGAGAGGATCAGCAACACCACGACAGTACATTATTGCTCACAATTCACCTTGTACTTCCGACCAAAGCTTTCAAATTTTGAGTCACATCTGAGCTGGGATCACAAAGCAAATGTTTCAAACTTGCTGCCAACGAGAACTATCTTCCAGCGCTTGACTATTGGAATTCAGTCGTGGCAGCAGGTCGGTCAGAGCACGAAGCCGCTAATGCAGCTGCAATTTACGATCTAATTCAGTGGAATAGTCGCCTGCTGATGTCTTCAGCGCAACGGTTCTGGCCAGGCATTTGTATCAAACACGCTTTGAATGTGATTCTCAAATGACGAGGTGTTTCTTGGCTGCTCATCCAACACACCATCTCCGTTCCCCAATGGCTCGTACCTCCCGTTAAAACCGGATTGCATGAATATTGATGAGCACTGCGACTTTTATGAATTTTAATGTGGAGTTCTTGTAATGGATCTCCGTATTTGCTGTGTTGCCGACAAGTGCATTACATCCCTCCGAATCAACTTATTCGCTTGTCTTTCTCCACGACAGGATCCTAAAGATGAGGAATCATAGTTTTAATCGCATTTCTGGTTTTTGTCGGTGTCTTGAGGCAGGCAATTAAAAAAGCGGAGGAAATATTTGCAGAGGAACATCGCATGCAAGCTGTGTGTGATTTGACTAATCTAATATGTATCACGTTTCCCGCTGATTGTTGCCCGCGCTGAATTGATCCGAGCAGATCCACGAACGCATTCCGCAGTGATTATTCCGTACGAAGCAACGCGTCGGCCTAAATAATGGATGTCCCATCACTCGATTCAGCAAATTGTTTTGTTGTTCTCACAAATCTTGAGCTGCGCGCATAAGTTTTTTCGCCAATGTGCAAATGGGCACCTTCAATTATCGTGACGATCGATGCTAAATTTGCCCAAGCCCTCCTGCGCTGCATACTCAGATTAAGAAAATGAGAAATTTGTTCCATAAGGGGGGTTTACTCTGCTAAAATATGCATAGAGCTCACAATGGCGCAAGCAGAAAAAGCTGTGCTTGAAACCTCCACAAACGCGACGCAGACGGCACTCACGACAAGCCTCCCCGTAATGTCTGTGTCAAGTGCGCCGGAGAATGGCAGGCAAACAGATTGATTTCTTCAATAGCACCAGCACTTCATTTCCAAGCATACACTGTCAAATTGCTCTTCTGTTGATTTAACCAACACATTCACACAGATATTGCACTCAATCTCCTTTTTCTCTCTCCCCCTCCTTTCCCCAAATGCTGCACCCGACTTACGCAATGCACTCCACCATTCCTCCGATTGCGTTCCCTTTGGCAATTTTAATTCTTTAAAAAGCACTCAAAGTGCATCAAAGTGAACCGAAATATTGAAGTGACCAAAATGCCACTTCTCACAGAAGAATTTCTCCAATATTTCCCTTCGCCACTGAGCCACGCGTGCCAACAATCCATGAGAATAAAAGAGAATACCTTCTTCATTGCAAGTGAAGAATTTCAAAACTGACACAGTTTACGCAAAAGCTGTGCTTTCAAGAGGAGGGCCATGAACATGGAGTGAGAGAGAGAGAGAGGGCCGTCAGGTTACGGAAATTCGCGCAACTTCAGTTGACTCTGAAACAGGAACAACGGGCCTTTGGGAGCGCGATGATCTCTACTGACTTGTCGACAAACCAAATTATCCGAGTACCAGAGATCAAAGATCAACGGGCCCGCGGCTCCTTCAACAGCCACTGTGATCGCAACACCTTATTGTTCCAGCAAACAGGCCATGGTTGCCTGCCTGCCAGAAACCGTTGGTTTTGCAACCAGGGGGAGGGGCAGATCAAGCAACCTTCTTCATTGCTTTGGGCAAACAAAGGAAAGCAACAGTTACTTCACCCCCTTGGTAAACCAATGGTCCACAGACACAAACAGAACAACACCATCGCGATTGCATTGAGCCCGCGGCATTCCGGCGAGCCGCGAGCTTGAAAAGAGGTGCTGCGTGCAGTGAGTACCTTGGATTTGTCCATGACTCCATCCAGGCAGGCGAAGTAACTGTTGTCGCTGACAGGCTCCACTGGGTTCTCTATGACGTTCCTCATCATCTGAAAACAAGAAGCGAGAGTGCGGCAGTGAACATAGCATGATATTCCGGCAAGATGTTCCAACTAGATCTACGGTACCTTATTTCCAAACAGGAGAAAATTTTGAAACAGAAACCAAACTGAACCTTCGTGCGAATCTTCAGCACCTCAAACGATGCCTCAAACTACGACCTTTATGTACAACTGAACAAGCCCCCCCCCCCCCCCGTGGTTTAGAAATAGAGTTGTGCGAATCTGAGAAAATCCACTGTTGCGGCCCGCTCTGCACACAGTGGACAGGAAATGAAACTGTGCAGGGCCAAGTACATCAGAGATGTTAAATACATTGAGTCCCCTTCGTCCCACAGACAAGTCATGAATACAGATGAACGCAACATATTGGCAATTAGCTGTGTGATGTTATTCTTATGAGCCATTGATTTTCTACTGGTTTTACACAGTACAAGGCAAGACACGATCGACTGGAGACAGAGATTACTCCACCGGTGAAAAAGCAAAGACCATCTTTGCTCGGAAATAGCAGTGATTTCAGCCCGTGTGAAGCTGTATCTTTATGAAGCTATTACATGTCGCTTTTGTTTGCTGCCTTTGTCTCCCAAGTCTCCTCAATTTTGTCTACTTCCCAGGCTCCCCAAATCAAAAGCGCCGGGTAATACAGCGAAAATGCCATCGGACTTGGTAATCAATGTTCCTCAATGCCACTTCAATTTTCCCTTGCCATTTACATAGTATCACATTTCCTAAATGTCAATAGGAAAAAGAAGTGGAAGGGCATTGTGATGGAGCTACGCGTCAGGGAAAAGCCAATAGAGTTAGTTGTGTTCTAGTGATGTATCCTGCCCACACAGACAATGTTCTGTCCACTTGCAATGCTCCTCACTCATCCATCAAACATTACAAGTCCTCTGTCTTCTCGAACACACACACCCAGCTTCCAACTACTTTCCATTTGAAAACATTCGCCTTGTCTGTCCCTTTCTTTAGTCCAGCTAAATTGGAGTCGACTGCTGCGCTGCCTACTCTCCTGTTCCCGAAGTCTGTCCACATTTCGCTTCAACTCCACAATCCCTGCTCAAACATTCAGAGTGGGCAGCTTCATTTTTACTCAACCAGTCTGGCTTTCACTTCTTATTCTCAACTGGACATCTTCGACGCTAACTCTGTTCACAGAAACACAGAAGCGCACGAGCATCAACAGTCCAGGGACAGAAACAAATACGAGTCTATCTTCCAATGGTGGAGATGAACACTGGATGCGTGCGTACTTCCAGTGTTTGAAGCTTGTGTCATTGTAAGTGATGATTGGGAGTACCAGGGGGCAAAATCCGTCAACAATTAGGGAGGCAGTTGCATTCTTCCCGCCGCCCTTCAAATATTCATAATGAAATTTACACCGGAATTAAATTTGAAGAATAACATTTGATTACAAGTGCATCACAGAAACATCCGAAATGAAATTTGCTCCCATTGAGAAGAGGAAAGCCTTCTGCTCTCACGACACAGCAACTGTTCAGGAATCCAGAGCTGATACAAATGAAAAAACCTACCACCCTAAAAAGCACACTTTTATCACAACCATCGCAAGAGAAACAGGTGCTACGGTCGACTTTGAAACAATGCTCCAAACTTTTCAATTGAAATCCCAAGAAAAGACACTGCAATCTCACCTGCATCTGTCGCAAAGCGTTGTCGCATTCCTTCTGGCCTGGCGCAGAAGTGGTGCACACGCTTAACAGGTGGTTGATGCTCTCGGTGACAGCTCTGCAGAGAAAGACAAAGTGTTGAGAAAAAAATTAGAGATGGTAAATTGGAAGGACCGAAGGTTGCGACAAACACTGATCGTGCAGGAACACAATGTGATCACAAAACCAAGAGCCAAGTGTGAAAACACTCGTTCTGTCTTGAGTCAAATTTGCTGTCTGCTTGGTTTCCGCAAGTCACCAAAGTCCTCTCATTTTGCCCAAACTACAAACAAGGCTTCCTCGTGCTACGGAAGAGAACGTTTCCAGAAATGTTGACGGGTGCTCGCACGTTCTCAGTGTTTTTGTGCGTCATCTGTGCATCGCAATCCAGACATTTTCGAAGGATCTTCTTCATGCATCCACAGCTTTGTGGTGATTCATATTTTGTTCTCTACAAAATATAGCCATCAACGCTAAGTAGTGTACTGAAGACACTCAACTATGGCGCAATGGAATCAACGAAACTTGTGAATTCACACCTGATTCGCAACACAGTATACCAAGCAAACGCTGGTACACGCCAAATAACTGATACTGTCACAGTTTGGTGGTTACGAATAATGTCCTCATGCCTGTATTTCAACATGTTAATGTGCGTAGACAACAGAAAACACCCACAAGGGGCTTACCCTCTCTGGCTACACGTCAGAGAAACAGAAACAAAAAGGTAAATTAGAAGATTCTTACGCCTCAAAATATGATGAAAGAAACGTGTTCAGACCGAAGAATGACCACAACAGCAGCACAAGGCTGAGCTCACCTGGCAGCCTGGGCGAGAAGGTTCTTGGAGTTGGGTGCGTTCGGGTCAGCCATCAGCGTCTTCGTGGACATGAGCAGTTTGCTTGACGTCATGGACACACTCCTCAGTCCGGACACAATCGTCTGTTGAGTTTCTGCATCTTTGGTGGCTCCTACAGAGGAAATAATTTTTCAAACTGAACACGGAAGCAAGCTGTGCAGAGGATGGCAGAATTGCGTGTCGGTTTCGAGGGAGCAAAGTAGACTGACTTGGTTCTGTTCGTACCTGCGAACTCAAGGCCACTGTCTACGAAATCTTCGTAGGATTTGCTGAATCTGGTGGCGGCGCTGCCCACCTGAGTCGGGGCTTCTCTCGACGCGCCGACGATGTCGCTCGCAGCCTGCAACACACCAGCAGCAAGTTCCAACTCGTGCTCGCAGAGAAACGTTCCGACATCCAAAGAGCACATCGCAACACACAATAAAAAAGAACTTGCAACATGAGACACACTGGGTGTTTTTGGGAAAAGGGTCAGTGCTGAATAGCAAAATACCGCAAAGCGCGTGTGTACGGGTCCAAACGACACAACCAAGCGATATCTAACCTTACCGTGTCCTTTCAGTGTCAACACAAAACGGAAAGCAACCAACTTAGAGAATGACGATGCCGTCTCTTCTTGTTTTACGCGGTGTTCAAAGTCTCCCCATTTTTCCTTAGACAAGGAGAGGGCGACCGTCTTGGTACCTGGTTGAGGTTGACGGCGGAGTTGTTGAGTTGGATCTGGATCTCCTGAAAGCTCCGGTTGCTCTGCGGGTAGACGGGGTTCATGAGGCGCTGGCTGATGATGGTCATGCCGCGCACCGCCATGTCCACCTCGCGCAGCCCGGGCAGACAGTTCACCGTGTTGTTCAGAGACTGCGACACCGCCTTGGCCACCTGGAGGCAAACATGGGCGTTGATGGCCGGGATTTCTTGCAAGCCACAACGGAATGCTTTGCTGGGACAAAAGAATGTGCAATTTTCAAGATGATCCAGACTTCGTCTTCGTCTTCGTTTTATTTGGCTCAAAAGCATTCATGTCAGAAGCTCGAGAAACATCAAAACTTGAAGGCCTCGCGTCAAGTCGTAACTGAGACCGAAAGGAAAGCCTCGTGCGCAGCGAGGTCGTGTTCTGCAGACACGACTCACACACAGCTCTTTGTCACGGCTGCATTCCACAACCTCAGCCTTACACGTCTCACAACTTTTGAACGGGAGCTTCAACACTGTGTGGAACTTCACCATGGCAAGGCGGGTCTGGTTGTCCGGGTTGTTCGGGTTGTTGACGGCCTTTTTCGCCTCCTCGATCAGGTTGGCCGACTTCTCCATGACGTCGCGGCTGTGCTCGAGCAGCTTGTCCTGCAGCTCGCGGTCACGCGTCGTCGCCGCGACGCCGCGCACAGACGCCGCCAACGCCTTGAGCGCGTCCGCCGTGTCGCGCGCCGCCATCCCCGTGTAGTTCTCATTGCCCTGCGCGCAAAACAAGCACAAATACAGTAAAAAACAATTCGACAAACCGTTGAAAAGGCTACCGACAGAGAAGTGGAGAGGCGACTGACCTGCGCGGCGGCGGTCAGCAGCTGCGCCATGGCGGAGCCGACGCTCTTGGAGTTGGTGGCGAGTTGCGTGGCGCAGTTCTCTGCGGTCTGCCCCGGCAGCGGCACGAGCTGCCCCATGCTCGCCGTCTTGCGCAGCTCCTCGAGCTCGCGCTGCAGTCCGTGCACCTGGTCGATGGCGCCGTCGATCTCGAGCGACCCGCACGTCTCCTGCGCCTTCGCCGCCGCCTCCCGCAGCTCCTGCACGAGCAGCGCAACACGCCATGAGAAACACACGACAACTGCAGCGAAACTGTGCACTGTAAATCCCCTCATTAGGCCTGAGTTTCAAAGACGATTTTGTTTCAAAACGTTATTTTAAAATGCGCACAGAAAACACGGCACAAACGCTCCCCATTAATCAGGAAGAAACCGGACACCTGGATGTACCGACGGCGCAACGAAAAAGCAGCTCGCTGTTTTTCAAAGTTTTCTTGCAAAAACAAACCAATGACAACACCATTATACAACGACTCGGGAAACGTTTGGAAACACTTTTTTCAAAGGCAGGCAAGAAATGCAAAACATACAATGCTCTCAAAAATGTTTGAAGCTTCGTTCAAAACAAGAGATACAGAAAGGTTTAGAATTGCAGCGACGCAAAACGTGAACGTGGAATCTGATGTGCATCAGTTTCTTTTGTCATGTTTCCACCGAGAGTGTTCAAAAGCCCGTCATGTGATGCCTGTCTTGTCAAATGACAAAGTTCACAGCCTCGTTTCAAAAATTCAACGTTATTTGCCATTTGTGAGTTACAAAACGGTGCGGAGAACAGCCACTTTCTCGGTGCACTGTGTGACGACAAAACTTTGAATTTGCCGAAAGAAACGAACAGCAAATTCGCAGCAAATCTTGGCGAGCAAACGGAGCACCTTGTCCTGAGGAGGAAGAGGAGGAGGAGGCGGGAGAGGGGGAGGAGGAGCGCCTCCCACCCCTGGAGCCCTTCGAGGCTCGAGTGGTGAGCTGACTGCGGCAGCAGTCCCCGCCGCCACGGCGGAGCTGACCCCTGCAAGTGCAGCGGCTGCCCTGTCCCCTTCACCGGGGCCCGCCAGGGCTCCCACGGCCACAGCTGCCTCTGCAGCTGCAACAGCTGCATTTCTGTCTACAGCTTTCTCCGCCTCTCCTGCTGCAGCTTCTAACTCCTGAATTCCAAACAGGTTACCTCCTGTTACACACAAAAGGTTCTCCAATTTACAAAGAGACCTTGAAGTTGGGCCTTTGTTTGAAACTTTTGTTCGACAGCACATTACATTGGTATGCAGCTGGTGCTTTATCAAAAGCTGCCACAGAAACCCGGTACACAGGGAAGCTTTCGCATGTCATTCTTTCAGTCGCGTCACAACGCGAAAAGCTTTCAAAGAAATACGAACCGTGGGGCACAGTAAAATTTTCTACCGGAAGGTCAGCCAAGTTTGACACGAGTTGAAATCGACGCCAGCCCCGAACGTACGCCACCGAACTCAATCGAAAGATGGGATCTGTTTCTGGGACCGCACAAAGAACTCTCACAAGAACAAGAGTCCATTTTTGCAAGTTTCTCTCTCACGACCATTTTGAGAAATAGAACACAGCAAACCAGAGTGAGGGACGAAAGATTTGGAGAGAAAGTTCATTTTGAACAGCGCATTTTGAAGACCAGAGTTCTCACTTCAAAAAGGCACTGAGATGTCCTTCGGCTTGTACACTTCGCACTGACTTCTCTCAACAGAGTGGCTGTGCATACCTGCAAAGCGATGGCCATGTTTTTGGCGGCGTTCTCCAGACTGAGCGCCGTCGCTTGGTCCGTGACGGTGGGCGTCGCTCCCTTGGCGTTGCCGATCAGTTTGTTGCCCGGCTGGTTCATGTCCTGCGCCGCCTTGATGAGCGCGAGCTGCGCCGCCGCCGACTCCGGGCTCGCCATCGTTCCCTTGATGCCCTGCACCAGGCCCGGAATGATCTGGTCGGACACGAACTGAAAGCAAGAATGCGTACCGTCCGCTTTCAGACCATTGCATGACAGCGCTAAAACTACACTCGGGTTGCATGATTGGAATTAGCTTTCGCTTCGTCTCAGGTATTGGGCGGCCTGCGTTTGTTGCATCTGAGCCAGCCACTGACTCGTCCACATTGTGCTCAGCAGCCGAGGCAAACGCACGTTTCAAATGCGGCCGCTGCATGCATGGAGCGTGATGCGCTCAAAATTGAATCTGCATTTACACACAATTCCAACTTTCACATGAGAAAAGCGATGCCTCTCTCAAACATGATTTTCTCCAAGCATTTCACGTTTAAGAATCTGAAGCAAAATGCAAAAAAGCTGATATCATGGTTTTCCTTTTCAATGATGATATGACACATGACACGACCCAGACAAAATTATCACGACCCCGGCACGAGCAAAAGATCAGCAGAAAAATCAACACTGACAAGCTTTTCGCGCACGGTCCAAGACCCTTACCTTGCACTGTTGCATGAGCGACGTCTGCGACGTCGTGTTGGTGTTGTAGCGCGTCGACGCCTGCGCGGCGTTGATGAGCTGCGTCGCTGACGACGCCGCCTGTTTCGCCGCCTGCTCGAGACGCTTGATGAGTTTGCGCTTCATGGCGCTCGTGGCCGCCGTGTTGGTGGCGGAGCGCAGTTCTTCCGCCGCCGACTTGAGCGCGTCGTGGTGACGCGCGTCCTGCGGACTACTCGCGCAGCCCTGCGCGGAAAAACACGTTCATTCAGAAAACTGCTCCGTTTTCCACTGCCTTGTGCGTTCTCATGTTCTGAACATTTCTTCTCAGCAGGGACACTGAAAAACAATCACACCAACAATTGATGGAATGAGAGGGCAAGGCAATTTTGTACCTTGGCGGCCTCCACCATCCTGGCCGTGGCGTCCGCCAGCATCTTGGCGGCAGCGAGCAGCTTCTTCTGCATCTCCGAGTCGGGGTGCGACTCCGCCTGACTCTTGAGCGCGTTCACCAGCTCGGACGTCGCCTGCGCCAGGATGCGCGCCTGCCGCACCATCTCGGGCGTGTCGCCCATGTTGTTGAAAAGCTGGTCTGTCGCCGTGAGGATCGTTTCGACCGTTCCCTCACCCTGAAGAAGAGACAACAATGCGAGGTGTGAGTGGTGAATGAAAGGCTGCCTGAATTTGTGCGATGTTGAGATGAAAGCGAAGAAAGAATTCCAGCAATTAGCTGGAAGTAATTGCGGCGATGAAAGCAGGCCAGGGAAAAAAGCAGCTGGTCCTATTTCCATCTGCATAATGTAAAACAGCATATCCCGAAAAGGAAACAGAAAATTCAATATTTTGCTGTGTACAGTTCACACACGGTGATCCGTGCCGGAGTTTTTGCCACCATTACGGCTGTCTGCTGACACTTTCTGTAGCTGCAACTGACAGACATCAAGAGGCATGAATAATCACTTGCATGTCTTTTTCTGCCATGAGAAATCCCTGCAAGACAAATTCGCACTTTCCTTTCTGTTGCGGTGCTTCCAATGCTGTTGCGCGCACAGTGGAGGTCAAACAGTGAGCAATCCAGCTTCACCCCACCCCATGAATAACACCACCATTGATTTTTCGGGGGCCTGTTAAATATATTTGCTGGGAGGTTTGGTTTGGGTCCATAAATTTCTTTGGCCCAGTTCCTTTGCCCGCTGTATTTTGATCGGGGAATGTGGGGGACCCATCACTATTGTGCGCGGCACAGGCTCCTTTTTCTGTGTGTGAAGGATTTCCACTCCTTTATTGTGGAAATTACCGTCGGAGGTAAGCACCGCGACTGTATGGATGATTTACACGGCTTCAGATCGCAAAATATCTCATTTCTTCTTGAAAGGTACAGGCTGCTTTTGATGCCTTTTTCGTCTTGCTCACTGCAAAGTTGTAAGCGGGAAAGGAAGTCAGTGTTCATTTTGTGCAGTCAATTCCTTCAAAATGACAGTTGTCAAACATGCCGTTCTGTTCAAATATCAAGCCAGACGCGGCTTTTTCGTTGAGTACCACTCTCCTTTCTATCCTTTGTTCTCTCTCAGCCTGCATTTGTGGTAATTTGAAAACAGCAGGGCAGCGCTTGTTTGTCACAGGAAAGAACAAGAGAAACAACAAGTTAGACTTTCAAGAAGAAAACCAGCCGCGCGCCACCTACATCGCAGGTTTCTGGCAAACACGACAGAGTCCCGCAAATGGGGGAGGGGTTCACTCGGAAATCTCTGAATGGTCTCTGAGAGAGACGTTTTTCACTTTTGCACCAAATTCAAACATTTTGAAGCAAGTAGAACTTTGATTTACTGCATGGGACATAGCCTGATGCCAACTTGAGAGGGGCAACTTGGAAACCAAGAAATCTGGAAATATTGACAAATCTGGAAATATTGACAAAAAAGAATTGAAATTTTTTCCAAATCAGAGGGGGGGAGAGAGAATCTCAGAAATGGCGGTTCGCCAACCAGATACTGGGCAAAAGCAATAACACCTCGCTTCGCGGCGTACAAAGACGTGAAGACAATGGCAGTACTCGTTTAAAGCTCGGATGCATTCAATCACCAACATACCTGCATCTACAAACGTGTCTTGGATACATTCTCCGCCGTCATAAAACAGCCAGTTCCCCCTTGTTTCAGGGTTGCGTGGAAACGACATTGATATCAGAAAGGTAGCTTTGCTAAAGAGAGGGAAGGGAGCATGTGAAATTGACTTGTGTCACTGAACCCATTTTTCTTCACCCTGATGCAAAAATACCCCCACATTCCCGGTCGTGAATACAGCGCACAGCTCCAATTTCATGAGAATTTGATTAAAGTCATCCATCTTTTGTTATTAGCATTAAAAGCGTAACTCTCTACTCCAGCTTGCCTTCCTTCTTTTCTCCTGACAACCATAAGGAAATTATTCACGAAGCCAATAAGAAATTCTCCATAAAAAGAAAAGGAGAACCCTGCCATTTTCTTGTCCACGAAACGGCCAAGATGAAAACATCATTCAGGTCGCACAGCTTTACTTGAGTACAAAGGGAAGCGGCGAAGGTATCGTTTTGTGCTAAAGTGCAAACACAATCCAACACCCAAAGCTAATTTTGGGATCCACCAAAAAAAAAAAAAAGGCGTCTGGACACAGCAGCAGCAGTTGTCTCACATCTCTGTAAAGAAGATATTAGTTCTCGCGTGCCTGCTCTCAGCAAGAATTCAGACAATTTGAAACAACTAAATGTTGGCAGCCAAAGACCACGCCAGCTTTCACGTGCGCATGAGCTTTCCTGTAATTTTTTGGAGACACGTAGCACGACAAACAACCTGATAGCTTTTCCCGATATTCATTGCCCCTGACGGAATAATCCGCTAACCTCACGGGAGTAATCATGCAATAAATCAAGCGATCGGGCAAGAACGCTCAGAAAAGTTGAGAATTCTTCCGCGGCTCTTTGTTTGCTTGGCCAGTGGTAACTTTGTGATGAGGTGAAGGAATTGGGCGCATCTTGTTTCCTCTTCAGTAATGACAATTGTATCCCAGCGCTCACATCTCGATCACTCTTCCGTCCTCCCAACTTGCCTCTTTCCACTCAGGCCAAGCGAGCACACACTCTCAAACTTCATCAGCTTTCGGAGGCAACGGCTACTCTTCCACGCTCAGCGAAACGACCACTATGCGAACATGTGCACGTGTGTTGGGTTCAAGAAATGATGACTCGCGCCTCACGTCAACAGCAGCGCGCACACCTCGACCCTGTATCTGCACCCCAAACGAACTTGGGGTCGCGGGAAAGATTGCGGGGTGTTGTTCGATGGCAAGCCAGTGGAATCGAACGTGGAAGTCAGGAGCGACACACCCACCTCTCTGTCGCCGGTGCCTTGCTTGATGTGCTGCAGCAGGTCGTTGAGCGCTTTGGTGACGGCCGTGGCGGCGGCGCCCAGATCCTGCAGCGTCTTCTCATCCGGAGATGCGTCCTACAACCAGAGAGAATCAAACAAGTGAAGCTCCACCCTCAAAGCACGTGACGAAGACAACATGAAAAAAAAAGCAACAAAGGAGAGGTTGACACAGACCCCGTCTCTTTTCAAGTCTCTCTCACCATCAACTGACAAGTTGGCATTTCAGAAAAGGACCTTGGCGCTTCCGTGACACACTAATTTGGTGGTTGTTAGAAATGAGTAATGGAGAATTCTTAAAGATCACGGCTCCTTTTAGACAGTGCGGCGTGATTGGATTGTTCGCGCAAGGTTTCCTTCGCTCTCTGGCGACAACAACATGCCAGCATCCTGCACACGCTAATAACTCCTGGCAAGCTTCCCATTCACAGAAAACTTTCAATTGATTGCGTAAGTCTTCTTCCACCAAGATTAATTACACGTAAATAGCTCAACGACATATCCAGACGGGGTATACGCTAATTGCGTCACGTCGTACGCGTGAGAAACTAGTTGAACACAGGTTCGGTGCTGAAGCCGATCGAGCTCGCCATGTCCATTGAGATGTGCACATTTTCCTGAGCACGACAGCGAAAACGTAACGAGAATGAGCAAAACGGATTTCTCTTGTGGGACGCGTCACATCTTTCATGAACGCAGACAAACTGGAGTGCCCTTTTGACTGCTGCCAAATCTGAAGAGATGAGATGATGGTACAGAGCTCATACGTTCCCGTTACAAATGTTCTGGCTCAGACCTCTGAAATATTTACAAGGTGTGATGTGCATTTGTATTTCACCTCTGAGCGTGCTGCGATATGCATAATTGAAGAAAAGGCGAGCACAGAACGCAAAGCAGCAAGTCGGGATTTCCAGTGCATCATGATTCACGCAGACTGGTTCACACTTGGTGGAAAGCTCGAGTTGACGACAGTGACGCCGTTCTCTGTTTCCTTCTCCCGCTGCTCCACAATATGCAGCTGTGATGTGCGTGCAAACGTTTTTCTGCAGCAGATCTTCGCAAGCTACTGATAATTACGTTGTAGGTAGATCTCTTGACTCGGAAAGTTAACCTCCTGTGCTGCCACTGTTTCTACAGTCATTTAACAAAGGTAATTTGTGCAAGTGGATTGGGGAGATGTGACCTTTGGGGGATGTGGAGACGTGTAGAGCGCGACCCGTGGGACGGGCTTCTGATCCACTCTGAAACACGGCTGTTTGATCCCTTTACTTCAAACGAGCCCTCAACATGTCATCAGTATTAGTCTCGGAGAGGCGGGGCTTTGCCAGGCAGCCAAGTTTCGTTTCGTTTTTAATCACTCCACTTACTCTCTGGTGCTCCGGAAAACGAGCACAACGGGATACGAGTCCGCGCGCGTGGGCTGCCGGGCGGGTGAACCAACTTCACGACACAGAGAGAGAGTAGATCCAGCAGATGTGGTTGTATTTACCCGAGATGTGTCGACGACACCTTCAACTGATTTGGCGACGACTTTGGCTGCTTCGACCACCTGTTCCTGGCATGCGGGGCTTTGGATGGTTGGAGCCACAACCTGCAATTCACCAAACATTTTGTCAGGAAAAGCATGAACATCTCGATTGCCTGGATAAAAGAAGAAAGAGCTCAAGAGATGCTGCTCCGCTGCGTCTAATCGTGCAACATATTTTCCACGAAGAGTCGAAGCTTTGTTGCTGATGAAGACACAAGTTGCCGCTAATGCGCGCCACTTCCGCTCGAGCTCTGTCGGCCTTTTTCAACCGGCGCAGCGAATTCGGTGAAACGTATCTGCGTGCACATGACACCTGTTATTGGCAAAACCATACATTTCCCTGCAACAAGCTGAAAGGGAAAGCGAGGGGAGGAAGACACAAAAAGGACGCATTTTCCACGGAGCAGCACTTAATTTGACACTGCATTGCGCGATTACCTCCAAAAAACATCCACGAATCTCTGCAATGCGACAATCAAACACATCACAACGAAAATTCGATGCGGAAAGACCCGAGGATCGCTTTGGAAGCCACAAAACCTGCAGTAGTCCGCAAACATGTTCCGAACTATTGGGTTGTCAATTGGACAAAAGGGCCCTGAATTTTTCATGAAGTTCCCCTTCTCGTTTTCCACCAAGGCACAAGTACGACACAACCCAAAATGTTCACATCAAAACGAACTGGCAAAGCTCGAATACGAACAAAATATTACACGAAAATAACATGTACGAAATGGGCACTGTTTGTGCTGGCACAATTACACACTCGCAATTTCAGCTGAATTACCCAAGAATTATGGGGCAACCTTTTCCACAACGGTGCTGCACTCAGAGTGGAAACTGTTTTTCCCGGTGCAAGTTACCCAACTCAATTCTAAGTTCAACATGGCGGCTTGTGCGTTCTTTTCTCCAATGGCCGAACAGAAATTGCGAAGGGTTCACGCCGATGTCTGCCTGACTCGCAGATGTCGACGCGATGCGAACGACGAGCCTGAACCGAGCGTGTCGGACTCACTCACCTTGGTGCAGGCGACGAGCTGCGACGTGGCGAGCGCGCACGACGTCGCCGAGCCGATGACGCGGTTCTGCGTCGCCTGGTCGTCCGTCTTGCTCGCGACGCTCTTCGCCTTGAGCACGAGCGCCGCCGTCGCGTTGGCGACCGCCTTGGCCAGCGCCAGCAGCGTGTCCTGCAAAAGATGAGAACAGTTCGTTTTCTGACTCGTCCGGTACCTCTGGTTCAACAGCGCCGACTTGTGGGAGAGATCAATACAACACTGACTTTGTGGAAATGGAATCTTTGTTGAGAAAAAAAACCTTCATCAACAGCGGCACTGAAGCTGATCGAGGGTATTTTAATGAGACGTCTTTGTTGAGGGATCCGTGTCTTTCAGCCTAATTATACAGTTCAGCACAATGGTGATCAGCTGCTGTTTGAACCTTGACAACTTTCCACAGAAACCCCTTCTTTTCTGTGTCTGTCGTGACCGCGTGTGCTTTCAAGACAGCAGAAAGACCATTTTTCAGTTGTTTCCACACAACAGACCCCATTTTCGAAATTCGAAATGTAAGTTTTGTGAACAACAACGGACTTTTTTCGTACAATCAGCAATGTTTCGATACCATGCGAAGTGGGACGACAATTTACGTATGGAATGAAATAATGAAAGGACGGATATGGTGGCCTGTAAACCGACGTGCAATACAGATGGTAATTATGCGCTGAGTGAGGGAGCTCCCACTCCAAGTCCATATTCCACTCTCTCAGCCGCAATATCAGCACCGTTCTGACATATTTGGCAAATACTCTGCCGTTGGGAGGCAGTGTGTGCGACATTTAACACTTTCCATATGACTCCGGTGCAGGTTTCTTGAGTGCAAGAACAAACAGGACAACATTTCATCAGGCGCGCCACTTCACGTAGGCAGTTGCGGGGGGATCAGCAAAGCCCGCAAATGTCAAACAGCTGAATTTCTTCACAGACACACCGAACTTCACATCCCACACTTCAGTTCGCCTTCCAAATGTTTCCACTTCAGAGGAACGCTCACTTCTTAATGAATCGTTCTTGTGAAGCATCTGCAGATTTCAGTGGGTTAAAGAAAATGACATTCGTTCATTTCGCTTTTGCAAAAGCAATCATTGCTCCAGCAGAACGACGCGATTATCTGCTGCCGATTTGCGTCACGGTGCGCTTTGATCACAATTTAACAGCCACTTTCACAATACACAGGGCTCCTCTCAACGGAAGTTGGGGGGGGGGGGCGGGAGAAGTCACCAACTGCACGAAACCCAGCTTCAAGCAAACAATCTGGCAAATGAAGCGCGGCAAAGTTTCCACACCGAGAGCATCTGACTGCGTCTCCACAACCCGTATCTCTCCACGCACGCTGGGAGTCTGGGAAGCAAACATTATCAGGGAAAATCAATGCAAAATCTCTAAATATTTGACGATTAATCAAGTCACATCGTTTGGTTACTTCGTAAAAGAAAAATTCCCTTGCAACACAGTTTGGCCTTCAGATTCACACTCACAACAGACGCGTTTCGGGATACTTCACGGTTCAACAGCGGAAGAACAGCTTCGTGCGACGTGAAGACCCTGCACATTCATGGAAGAGTCGTTCCGAATTCGGTTGTCATCGCGCAGCGCATCGAAATTTCCCAGAGACCATATTCAAAACACAAACTCTCGATGGGACCACGACCCCTGATCACCAGTGAGAGGCCACTGAAATTCTGCGTGATTGCTGAAATTTGATCTGAATCATATACAGTGTTGCGGATTTGCCACAAGCAGATTAGTCGATCATAAACATTTGTATCGACGGGTTCAATCTCATTTTCCCATTCAAACATAATCCTGAGCGGGAATCACTCGGTGATGCATGTTAGCTAATTTGCTATCACCGAGACAACATCGGTATCGACTCCGTTTGTTCCATTCCATTTCAACACGATGTTAAACAGCATCAGGCGTGCGCACAGTAACGCACAGACTCGCGCTTCCACCGTGTTTTTCGTGCCCACCCTATGGGCACAACAGGTTTCACTGTGTGTTTCACTGTTTCATGTCTGTGCACAGAGTGTCTGGCAATAAAATGTCATCAAGAGGACATGCCGTGTCCACGAGTATGAGATTTCTATTGTTGTAACATATTCCCCAAACCAGAGTATCAAGGTTGAAGATTGGGTGCGACTAAAACATGGGTTTCTTCGGTACTCCCACCGCATAAACCGCACAAACCGCGTCAACTGCACAGAACGGCAGGAACCATACAGAACCGAATAAAACACACAGAACTGCAGAACTGCACGAGCCACATATTGGTTCGGTCATTCTTCAGTGGCAGCCATTGTGGGAAGAAAGCATTTCAGGTTTGTCCCAGTAGTTTTCTTTTCAGTCAACACAGTCTTCAGTGAAGACGAACAGGCGATCTCCTTTTTACGGGAATCAAAAACGTGGGCGTTCTTTGCAACAAGACATTTCCGGGTGTTCCGTCAGCAACAAGTTCATCCACACATTCTCAACAACTGTGGCCAGTGGAACCTTTCGATCTTTTGTCTCTGCACAAACTTCAGATCCTCGTGCTTTTGTGCTGACAGGCTTCCGTTGTCAGGTGAACTCAACACGCACACAATCAACATGCACCTGCTTGCATAGCTGGTGTATTTTCAACAGCCTGTTTGCTCAACTGTGGTTACCAAACATCTAACATTTTATAGTTATCACAAAGCCAAACAATTTATTACTGTGCATTATTCATGATCATGCTGAAGGCGTATTGAGTCGTCCCAAGATTTCCCCTGCAAGTACAGTGCGCGACGCTTTCTTCGCAGCTTTAACACAGCCACAGGAATTACAAATTATCGCTCCAAGTTTCCTCGGCGCTGTTGGCTGCCTTGCATTTTCACGTTCATTCCAAAGCCATCTGTCTCACTCAAAATGCCATCTTTTGCCCTCAAAATTCATACCAGCCCCATGTTTCCACAAAGGCAGTTCATTAGAAGTGAAAAGGGAAAAAATATTTGGAAGAATTATGGGCCCAACTGTGACAAGGTACAAAACAATTGGTGCGCCATATGAAAACGCCAATTATCTTCTTGGAAAATAATTCTCGCAGAATTAGGCACAGCATACGTGGAGAAAATGTCAGAACCAAAGTGATTTATTAGCTTTGCACCCAACCCGAGTTTGACAATCAGGAATTTATTTGTGGATTTGCGTGTTTGATATAATGGACATTGCAGTCGACTTGGGTACAATTGGAGTCGGTGGTAGATCTGAGGCGGGTGCGCCCGCTGAAGCCGTGACAATATTAAACCCTCCAGCTCCGTTCACATCAATTTTGTATCAGCATAGGTAGCTGGAGTGAAAGGGGAACTACGACTGTGGACCTCTCAGTGCTCTGTGACATGCACATAGTGCTAATAAACAATGCCTGCTGTCCAATAACCATCACAACATGACTAACCACCGTCAGCCGCACACAAAACCACACATTTGCTTCCTTATTCATTCTCAACCAATTTATCCCTTTCATAGCAAACTTTGTGTTTGCATGTCACCACACAACAATCGTACGATACGAGAAAGAAATAACACCCAAGGCTGTGTATGGTCTCCAATTTTAGCAGTGTCCCCTGTAACAAGAAAAGCTTTTCTTGGAGCATGAAATTGAAATCAATACACTGGTGACTTTTTTACACAGAACTTAAAGCCACGACGAGTGAGAGAAAACATCATCAAGTATTTTGTAATTTCCCACGATAATACCCCCTGTGAGTCCTTAGCCTCAGGGGCTTTTCATTTTCAATTAAGAACCCGCATTTGGAAAATCGTTTCAAAAAGGAAGTGTTAACTTGCGCTCTTTGGTAAAAATCTTGACTGAATGAATCGGTGGTTCAACTGAATCCAGAGTGTGCACGAACAAAATTCTAAATCACAAACATTCGGCGCTTTATTCGTTTGTTTCTTTCAACTGAGATGATATTTCAGTTGTGCGGTTGGAGTTTTTCCTGGAATGTAAATCTGAGACACAAATGAAGTCATCACCATAGTTACCACATTCAACAAAGGTTAGAATGTGCCGGTTGCGTGTGCGAGCACGACACTGGTCATAAAACTACCAAGTGTCTCCATGAAGATTTCCTATCTATTTGCCTCTCATGAATTTTTTATTGCAGAAAATGGGGACCAAAGAGCAGAAAGCGGTGAAGGGGGTGGCGCACGCAGATCTCTCCACCGAGCTGTTGCACGTCGGCGTGCCCCCATGCGTCGACTGTCAACATCACAAGCGGTTTGAATGTCACCAAAATTAGAGTTAATTTTGAGCAAACTACTGGGATGACTCATTTCCCCTCTTTGAAGTTGGATACGAAATTGAGCCGAAACTGTCGGTTGCGGCACACCGAGTGAAAACTCCGGCCTCGGTCGTTCCGTGAGGCGGTGACGCTGATCACGTCGATATGTTTACCCGCCTCCTGACTGCGCATATTGGGTGAGGTATTTAATCTGCTAAATGCCGCCCTTTTTACTCAATCAGGCCCCTTCATTGATTATTTCAACCCAGCACGATTAGCATACATCACTGCAAGTGGCAATCAATTGATGACTGACACAGACAGATATATTTAATGCCACAAACGAGTTCGTGGTCGGACACGCTGCATTGTACCAAAAATAAAAAACAACAAAAAACAACAAACAAACATCACTTCACGACGGGCGGACGGTTGAATTTTTGCGTGACCCGAGCCTGAAATCTTTCTTACGGACAAAAATATCGTGAGGCACAAGAGGGGATATCCCAAATCCGGTCAGGCCAGACAGAGCGACCATCCAGCTTCGAACTTTGCAAATATTGACAGTGAACAGGACAACTTGAGGCGCTTGTGTCACAAACATTTGGGCGTGCTCAATTTTTCAAGGATGATGAGGGCCCGGACCCTGAGTCCCCCGCCCCTTGGCAGACGAACAGGGGCACGAGTGAAGCCGCTTCTGACGGCCAGTTTGTTTCTCTCCCAGTCAAGCTATCGAGTACGAGTGGTTCACCCTGCACATTCTCATCGCCAAAGTGGTCAAGTCAAGGGAAGCAAAAAGCCCACTGACTTGATGACAACAATCAGGAACATTTCGATCTGAAGTTGGCGCACCAGGAGAGTGAGCTTCATCGACTTTCCCGCAGTCCTTCCTCCCTCGTTTAGATGGGGGCTTTCATACCCAGCGGGAATCCCACCCACAGCATATCGAACGTCCCAATCAGAGGCCAGTGAATTTGGAGCAAGAACTCGCGTCCTCGTTGAATAGGAGACGCAGCGGTTCCACTGTCCCTCACCTGAAACGCCTTGTCGATGTCGTCCTCGTCTCCGACCTGCTTCATGATGTCGTGGCTCGCCTCCCCGATGCGACCGGCTGCAGACAACAGGTTCTGACGCGGCTGCAAAAGGAAAGACCTGTGTGACGGACTGTTTTCCATTCCACTGAAAACACACCACACACACGCACACGCACACACACACACACATACACACACAGAGGCGAGCATATGTACGTACGTACGTACGCACGCACACACGCACGCACACACACACACACACACACACACACACACACACACACACACAACGTTTCAGTGTAGGAACAGGGGCTGTTGGTCTGAGCTGCGAGTGAAATCACGACATGCCAATATGCCCGCAAAACATGAACGCCCAACATGCATTCAAAAGACCACTGAAACATCACAGACAATCACTTAAGAATCAATTTTGCTTCCACACATCCCTCCCACATACTATTCAACTGCATCGATTGTCGATAGAGTTCAAACAATCCTTGCAGTTTCCAGCGGTGTTCAAACAATAAAATCAATAGCAAGCTTTAAGTGAGTAGGATATTGTGTGCTAGCTAGCTCAAGTGCAAGCAGAGCTGGAAGGGCACCTCTAGAAAGAGCCAAGCAGAGTGCACATGGAAAGCAACTTGTTGTGAAAATCAATCACGAAATCAAATTGTGCGGAGAAGAAGAAAAAGATCAGATTGATATTATTGATACAAGTAGACCACATAACTTGTGCAATTCATGCAGCTTATCTACGTTTTTATGCAAAGCAGAGTTTATTATGTTGGCTTTGGAAACATGTGTTACATCGAGCGCAGCACCAGTTTGAATATCGCACACGGCATTCAATATTGCAATGCAAATATAATATCCGCACAAGCCACTCTGCCATCTGATAAGACAATTTCGTTTCAGCCTCAGCAACATCAAAAGAAAAGAATTCACCCAAAAAATTCGCCCAACAAGTGACACTGATAACAACACCACGCTCTTCTGCGTGTTGCAGACCCACATTTATGAATAATTCCAACGTGAAACTTGTGGCCATCAAACAAACCAGGCTAATAGCATTAAATGGCTGTCAACTCCGACTGCCTGTTGCTGGACGGGCGCACACGTCGCGACAAACTGTTGGTTCTCATGCGATTTTACGGAAGCGTAACCCTTTGTAGCGCTCCCCTCCCATCCGTCTTCTGCTGTGGTAAAATAAATTGCATTTACCTGCTTCAGCCATAATCAAATCCACTGCACCACAACAAGCACTCAAAGTATCGTGAGCAGCAAGAGACGACCTCAGATGCGGCGACGGCTCAGTCGGAATCTCCAAATTCCTGGAACACAACTGCAGCCCGGAGCAGAGAGACGGTCTCGAGGTCAACAGACTCGTCCCGAGCTCAAGACTCCGCAGCTCGCAGCGCTCTGTCCGCCACGCACACCATGTCATCAGTCCCAAAGCCGTGTAGCTCAACATTTGTCAGCTCAAGAGTTTAAGCAACAGCTGCAACAGTCAGGAGACACCAGCTGATCATTTCTGTGCTCCGGAGGTCTATGTTTCACAGAGACCTCCTCTCTCCCATCGAACTGGCTGAATTCCTCGTTCCACGGGCAAAGCTGTCCAAACGTGTGATGCGAATGATCCGCTTTCTACATCTGAGCCCAGCTTCACTTGCACATTCGGTATGCATGCATGTTGGCCGCAGCTTCAAAACCGCTTCACATTTACATACCTTCTTCCTTCCCCGGCCCTCCCGCACGTGACACACTTTTCCACCTGAGCTGCCCACATCGTCCAACATGTTTCGACAGCTGCGCAGAAGTTCGTGCGATGCAGTGTCGTTTGTACTGACAAGTTCAACCGTCGTCTTCTCACGTGGAGCTCGGTGTTGAGTCCGGTCCTGACTCTCAAGCCTGGTGCTCTTGATCAGACGTTGTGCCCACTCCACAACCACACTCGCTCAGAGACAACGTGCCTGCAGAGCACACAGGTCGCGTTGCGCACACAGGCCACCGAGGTCCCACTGCTGTTCAAAGTTCCATCCATTTCTGTTTCGTTTCTCTCAGGCAAATGCACAATTCCGCAACAATTCAGGCTCAGTAAATCAGCTTTGCAGACACTGCACACAACAGTGGTGACGCTTGTTGCCTTTTTTGTATCGCGCGACTACCAGCATCACCACAAAGCGACTGAAACTGAACTTGCCTCTGGAACGACATAATTGCCTCCAACACGCCTGTATTTAGTCCGGATCAACTGGACCTGCATGAGCATCATTCACAATGGCAGAAGTTTCAGCGCACTTCGGCTTGGTTCACCCGGGCCTGTGCGAGCGTCTGTTGTAATTGAGGCTGAATCCCACTCCCCGCGCACACTCCTCCCGTGAACTGATACGGGTTCATTTAGCTGCACCAAAAGCGAATAATCTAATAGCAAATGCAATTATCAAAATGAATATTCGCTGGGTATGGACTTGTAGAATCGATCACTCGGTCACAGTGGACAATCGCCGTGATCAATGCGATTTACGAGGCCCGTCCGTGAGTTATGTGACTGAACCCGGCATCAATGATGCCCGTATTGCTCTGACCTCCCGAGAATCATCCCGCTCAGAGACGCGCGGGGCCTCGCGGAAAATAGGACCAGCGCGCACTTTTCTCTTTTCTTAGGGGGTCCTTTGTGAGCCACGTTCTTCCATTTGACCTGCTCAGTTCCTGACCAAACAACAGCCGCATCCACCACGAGGTATCCACACTGCGTAGAGGGCTGCGAACTAAGCTTGCATCGAGGTCTATGCAAAGGAAAAGGAACAATGAGGCTTCAGCACTGCCCCCTGTGAAACACATTGAACTTCCAACAACGTTGGAGCAACGACAAGCAAGAGCAATTCTCTGCAAAGCTCTGATTAGTTCCCGCCAACAAGTCTTTGGGTGCCACATGAGTTCTTCACACGTATTTCTGAAGCCGTCACACCGAAAGCAGAGGCAAAAATCGACGAAGAAAACTTGTGAAATGAGCGCGACAATGGCGACAGGCACCCAACTGCGAAAAGGAACCGTGGCTGTTGGATCGACCAGGCCAGTCTGGGACTCGACTGCTACAAAATACTGAAAACAGTCTCCTCTTCTGCAGATGAGGCCCCAAAACAATTCTCTTTGGCAGAAAAAAGTCACAGGCTACTGGGTCAAAAGGGGAAAACAAGCACACATTCACTTCAAATTGCGCTCGTCAAGCAGAAACTTCATCCGCTTTAATTTCACCATAGTTTGCCCGATTCCGAGGGAGAAGCGGACGGTCGGGCCGCGAGAAACACTGCAATATCAAGCCCATTAGTATGCCACATGCGGACTCAATGATTACCTTCGTTTCACAATGTACAGGACGAACTGCCTTGACCAAGACTTTGCAAACACTCAGATGTTGCCCACCGAATTGCCTGGCCCCGACTCAACCTTGCGGTGTTTCTCCATTTACATCACCGGTTGCTTCAAAGACACACACAGACTATCAGGCTTTCATATTGGCTAATGCTGCTTCGTTCAGGAACATATTATCCCTTACGCTCATTAGAAATGGGAAATTAGTCCATCAATGCACACCAAACTCACGTGCATCTTCAGCTTTATTAAATCTGCCACAGAACACTTTCCAAATTTGCAAGTGTTCATCGACGAAGATGGTTTGTATCACTGTCAGCATTTCTGAGAAGCCAACTTGTGCGACGCACATCTGGCGAGGACTAAACTTTGCTTCAAAGAGGGGAGCAAAGCCCTGAATGGTGGTTTCATATTCGGCGGACGGCAAACTTTGTGCGGCTTTGGCTTAACTTTCATAGCAGCTTAGCAACAATCGGATCATACCATCTATAGAAGTAATCCTTGCCAAGTCATTTTCTTCGCAAAGTACGTGAAACTAAATTTGTTCGTCTTTTTCTTGCAACAGCTGGTACATTCTTTGGTTATAAATTGCACACTTTGCACAACATCCCAGCTTAGGTGAGCCCCCAAACTCAATTTGGTGGCATTTCTTTTATCGCCATCAAATATTATGTGAAAGTGGATCTCTATGCGCTGTCATGCTTAGACCATGCTTTATTCATAGTTCCGTCCCAGGCTTACACTGCATTGTCTCCCTCTTCCCAATAAACAAGATCTCATTTCACAAGATTCTCCTTTCGCTCCAGAACTTCGCCATGGCCTTTGTGTTTACCTTGCACTGCATTTATCAACCCAAAATCTGCTTAAGTGCAGGGCAAAACTGATTCAACTCGTCTGAATTTTGCAAAAACCGTCTTAGTCGTTTTCTGCCCCACAATAGTTCTGCGGAAACAAGGATCTGTGAATGTTCTCTCACAAAAACAAACTGTGTTGAAGACGAAACGTCTGAAGGCACGAAGATTTCCATTCGTGCGGGCTTCCTCACTCTCAAGAAAAGTCAGAAACGACTGCAGGGGAGGTCACACAGCTCACTCAAGCTGGCTAACACTCAAAAGTGCCGAAAAACAACTGGCCATTTTCCCTTGCCGTTGAACAACTCAAATCTTTGGAATCCTGACATTTTCTGTCTTTTGAGAAGTTGAAGGGAACCAACCAACACTCTGAAGCAAAAGTCTTTTCCCAACAATGAAAAATGGATTCGTTTTGATAAACCAACTCAGGAGTGACACTAATGAGAGAATAATGAAGAATTCTTGTCACTCAAGTGCGAGCTCGCAGCGATAAACTGTTCAATGATGAAAACTTGCATCTATGAGGCCGAAACACCAACCACCAAGCCAACAAACTCACCACATTCACGAGAGACTCAAACATACTTACAAACGTCACTTCTGCATGCTGTCAGGTGAAACACAAAGCAACAGTTACAGTTAAATAGTTACAAATCGACTGATAGAAAAACGAAGCTGCGGCAGCGGGGAAGAAACAGACGAGAAGCAGATTAGACACGAACTTCAGGAAACTGCAAAGGAAAAGCTTTGGCGCCATCAAGAGGTCAGCTCAAAGTTTTATAGCGTTGCGTCAGTGGCGCACACATTCAACCCAAAAAATGGACACCACGCAGTGCCAACCAACCAGAGAAAACTTCAACAGTGTTTCAAAGTTCGCGCTGAAGATCACGTTCTTCGAACTCAACGAACGAAAGGCAGTCGTGCTTCGATGGACAGACGTCACTTTCAAGCTAAATTGTACACGCATTCCAGGGTCGTAAAATCCAGTTTGACAGATGAGCCTGCATCACTGGCGCATCAATGGATGAGGGCAGTGGCTCAACGCCCGGAACGCCCTTTGGGCCGTGTTCCCGCACCTGGACTCGCGCTTTTAGCGCAGCGCAGGACCAGGGGAGCGCCGGCTGCACCTGGGCCTGCGCTGCTGCTGGACGGCGGTACGCACCTCTCCTCCCGGCTGCGCGGCCGTGAGCAGGTCGCTGAACGCCTTGGCGAGACGCCGCGCCGCCTCGAGCAGGTCTTCGCCCGTCTCCTCCTCCTCCTTCAGCGCCGCCAGCATCTTCACGTCCTTCGCAAACTCGCCCACGTTACCCGAACTGAAACGACAACGACACTGACACGATCAGGAAAACGATACGATATCCGAGTAGCGAACATCGCGGAATCGACACCAAAACGAGACGCGTGGCGCGTCAGCGGACTGTGCTCCAGCAGTCGGATTGGGACACTTCTTCGGGAAATTAATGCTTTTCTCCTGTTGACAAATCACCTGATAATTACAGCCAACTGGAGGTCTGGGCCTCCTGCTGTTGGGATGTTGTGCACACAATGCCTTCCTGTCAAATGACTGACTTGACAGTTTCTTTTGCAAAAGCAAAGATGTATTATTTTCGAACAACCTGATGAACTCGAGTCTCGCGAATATTGGGAACCATGAAGCAAGTTCCTTGGCCACTGAGTTAATTAAATGTCTCAATCTCAGCAACAAACGGGGGGGGGGAGAAAGCTCACTTCGCCATTCAATAAAGTTGTCCGCTCAATCAGCAGCAGCAATTAACTTTGGGATCCGCGACAGCGCACACAAGAACCTGAATTCGGGTCACATCTTGGGTCACTGGTGCTGGACATTGCTTCTACATTTGGACAATTGTTCCCCCCCCCCACACACACACACACAAAAGAACAACAAAATGGACACGAGCCAATGTGCGGACTTCAAGCTGCAAGGTCTGTGGCAGAGAGAGATCTTTTGCTTCCAACATACTTTCACATTTCAGCACAGCTTTTTCACTCGGAGTTCACAGACAAAAGCCTGCAGAATCTAATCAGACTTTCGGAAGCAGGATTCACCTGTACGTTTCCTTTCCGTCTTGAAACAACGCTTTGGGCGAACGATTCTGCGCAAAACTTTTCAGCGACAGTGCACTTGCGTTCAACATCTGCGTGTGTGTTGTGCCCGGGGAGAATCGAGGGGAGCTTTCTGCAGAGGTGCTCTGAGTGCACTTTTCGTCGTAAGATAGACCTGACATTTGAATTCGATGAGGGCTGAACCGAAATTTAAAGACCCATTTTTTATGCTTCTTGTTCAACAACGCTCGAAAATGTTACAATGTTGATTGATGCACCAAAGAAGATTGGATTTGAAAGTGTCGAAGTCCATACAAGTAGTGCCAGAAGACGGAACTCACATGGTGGCGACGGCGGATCCGACGGCTGCGTAGTCGGTGTCGTCGGGTTCGGCCGAAGTCAGAGTTACAACCTGCGCCGTCGCCGCGTCCATGGCCGACAGCTGGGCAGTAACGTTCTGCTTCGACAGATCCTCAGCGTCCCTTTTCCACTGGCGAGACGCCTGCAACGCAACAAATCCAGGACCTTGCACTCTGGTGAGACAGAGAGACGCAACAACAGTAAGAAATTGAAAGCCGCGATCTGTTTAGTGGTGACAGATTCGAAACGCAAGAGAGACAAGTTTTCTCCAAGGACCTGAGAAATCTGTGCACATCAGGTGCGCAGGGAATCTACAGCTGATTGTTATGTTTCTCACGCCTTCTGCAAAAGTCGGAACTTTCTTGTCATATCTCTGACAGGAGGCTGTTGAAATGAAAGCGGCAAAACGAGACGGAACTTATTTCCCGTTACATTCAAATCATCTGGTTGGTTAATTAAAAGAAGTCAGTTGGCAATCATTGAGCACGTGGGGCACAGGCGTTTCTCCCGCTGGCTTCCCAAAACAAGCACCTCTTAGCGGAGTCATGAATACGTAATGGGCGGGCTGCGGCTGATTGTTTTCTCTCCTGCAGATATGTGCATCCATATCAAGTAGTCTTTCTTCTATCAAACTTCATTTCCTGATGCATAAGAGCACCCCGAGTGGATGACAACCACCATCCGAAGCCCCATGGACATTTACTAGCATTTCACATGGTGATAGATCTGCATGCAATAAGGCACTCGGCCTGACGGGACTCGAGAGAAGCGACTTCCCAACAATATGGAATGCTCGCTTCCCGAATCACGGCTGCAAAAACTCATCTGCCTTCAAATCAGAAAAGTAAATGCGGGACATCTTTTGTCCATCAGACTCCTTCCGAATGTTCTCTCCTTCAATTCAATAAGCTATTTGTTTGCAGTTATTTCCGCCAAGGAAACAACCTGTCAACTACACTTGTTATATTCACAATCTGCTTTCTTGCCTGCAGTCCATAAATTTACACAAGAGACGAGATTGAAACTCCAGCAAACAGGCTCCCGAGTCGAGCCTGTGTTTGCACACTTCCAACCACCCAAGACACATCTTTTCACTCTGGTTCCCTGCAGTATTTCAGCCTCAAAAATAATTGTAAACCTCCCGGTCAGAGGTCTTCAAACAAGTTTCCAACATAATTTTACTTGCATCGTTTCCTCACTGCGGTAAGTCTGGAAACACTTTCACGACAACATACACACAAAGTCGAGATTTTGTTCCTTTCACCGCGACAGGCGAACAAATGCGAATGTTTCGACGGCATTCCCTCTCTGCAGTCGAACCCGTCCCTGGTCAGTGTTTCGAGCCGGGTTCGAACAAGTGTTACGAAGAAGAGAAGCGATACTCACGGCGTCGTCTCCGAGCGGCGGCAGCTGCGCTCTCGCCCCGAGGGCGTCTTGCGCGCGGTCGACGGCGTCCAGTCCGTCGTCGATGGTGCCGAGCAGCGCGCGCTGCGCCAGACTGACGCCCGTGCCGTGCACCTGTGCGCTCTGACCCTGCACGCAACACACACACACGTCACATGGAGCAGTTTGCAAGTCGGCGTTTGTGATGCGATCTAAACTTTGCTGGAGCACTGGGCGTGTTATGCGATGTCAAAACGTCACGAACAAGTGTTTGATTCCGTCATAAATTTCAGCTTCTTCCCGTGTCGCGAGACAGCAGCGTTGGGACAAAACATTGCGATCTGCCGTTTCAACGGTTACTTGGTGAGCCTTTGTCATGGTACACGTTCATTAATAACCCAATTAGATGTCAATAAGTCTGGTGGCATTGTGGAAACTCAGGGTTTCGCAATGAGAAATCTATTGAGCGAAGGCTGCTGCTTTACGTCTGCAGGAAAAACTCGCATTCAAGTAGGATCTGAACGTAAAACTTGCGTTGTTTGCTGCGAAAGTTCAAAGCATCAACAAGGACGAAACTCCCGTCCCACGTGAAATGTTATTCAAGCAGCATACATTCAAATGTACGAACATTTATGCAAGCCGCAGACAAAACGTCGCGCAGACAATACCGACGAAAGCGTCTGAAGCGAAACAGCCGCACAGAAGCAAATGCACAGGTAATTATTTACTCGATGTGTTTCGTTGTGAAACTGCTGAGACGCGGTTGTTCCGACTATGGACACCAGTTATTAGTGGAACCATGCAACACTAATGCAGCTCCGAGGAATTGAGCAAAGTTTCTGCAAAATCGGCCTTCATGTTGTGGGCACAACGTTACAAAGCATGCATCGCAGGGAGCTGTACAGAAGGTGACCACAGGGGTGAAACTGAAAAATCCCTCCAATCCTTCGTGCTCCAACAAGTGCACAGGATTTTGTACTGGGTGCGTGACAGTTTGTTTACCTCATTGATTTGAGATTGACACAAAAAAATTGTCTCCTCTTTTGACAAAAACAATCCTGGGCATTTCATGTTCAGCATGAGAAATTCAGAAGTAGTCTCCTTCAATTCAGGAATGCCCTCAGCTGGAAACATCACTGCAATTGTCTGTGCTTGTGCTGATTCCAATCCAACCACTGAAATTCTAATGTGACGTACGAGTTGCGCTAATGAACGCCTGGTGTGTAATCAGCATCAATTGTTGTTTCAGTTTTTCCTCCAAGAGTACAAGCATCATTTCATGAACTGTCCTGGATGCGACATTTGTTTCGTGCAAAACCCGGTCCCGTGTTGTCATCTCGTCATCTCCACTCAAACCCTTCATTCCCTCCCTAACCGCACCCCGGAAAGGTCGTCAGTACGAAGCATGCCAAAGTGAAACTCACAGCAGAGGGAGGAGCATGCCCACTGAAGGCTTGTGGGAGCATGTGCGAGAACTGTGCCTTTTGCATGCTGCCCGTCGTGAACTGTTGGCCGTCGCCGCCCGCGCGCAGCACCGCCGGCAGCGCCACCGACCCCATGTTGCCGTGTCCCACCTTGGAGCTCTGGTGCTGGATGATGGTCGCCCTAAACACGGAGCAGGAGTCGAGAAGACACTCCACGCATTAGTACACAGCCAACTTCCGGAAGCAGCAACAACAGCGGCAGCAGCAACAACGAGGCAGCAGTCACGAACAACATCCAGTGGCCTCACGATGCGCGACTCCAGCTCCACACACTCGCAGTCATTTCCAACCTGTTCGCATCATCTCGGCGCCGATAATCAACTCGTTTCGACCAACGACTCCAAATGCCAAGAATTTGGAATTTTCTACCCGAAGTGTTTTCAGTGTCTTGTTGGCCAGAATCATGAAAACAAGTTGCACACAATGACTGGCGAATCTGCACAGGTGAGTTGATGACACCTGCGCGCACAGCGAAGTCTACGAACCAATGGCACATGAAAATGCATCTTCAACACTTTCATGGCAAAGAAGGAGAGCATCCAGTTCAACCAACAACTTCGGACCAACGCCGTCCCTGTTAGTTCCGAACAACAAACAATCGATTTTGCGCCAATGCACGACTCACGTGTTGAACGGGTCAGGAGGACACGGTATTAGTTTTGTAGAAACATAATGAACAGATGCTATCATCCTACGTCATGTCAGATGTTTACAAGATGCTGATAAACAACAGTGAACATGGTAAATATGAAATACATACAAAACTCCAGAATATGAACAAACTGCAACATCTAAACTGGAACTGCTACACGCACGAAGTCAAAACACAAAGGGAACAGAAGGCAACAAATCAAAGTGGTGAAATTAAACAGGCGGGATAAATAACTGACAGACCTTTGTGGAGGACTGAGGCAGCCTATGCTGAATAATCGCAGCTCTGCAATGTACAGCACCTCCTTTGCGATTCCGAATCTAATTACACCAGTTCTCTTAACCCTTGCTTGCGAAATTTTCTAATTTTCAATTCAATTTTCGTTTGCCTTGAACAAAGCCTTTCTCCGAAGATCTTTTAATTTGCGTTTCTGTTTTCACGCGGTGATCAACGGGGATTTTCCCGCGAAACATTTGATACGATTGTGAAGTCGACAGAAGAAAATTTGAAAGCGGCAAAGTCTCGAAGTGTGTGCGTGAAGGCGAGGAAACACAAAAGAAAGAAACTCAGCTATATTTTTTTCTCCACAACATGTGCAGGAAAATAAGACGTACAAAGCACACAAAACGATGCGGTGATGATACTGAACACAAGGGGAGCATCATGACTCGATTATCCTGCAATCTGGAATCAAAGATTTTGGCATGAAAGAACGATGTGAGGGGAAGCTAATCTCTTTAAGGCGTCGGTGCATACAACGTTATGGCCCATAGGATATCCCTGAGACAGACTTGCAGGAGTCAGCCGCCATCCTCCTGTATTAGAGTTACTTCTTACCTAAAGTGCACCTCGAAATAGCGAGCATGTTTATGACGGATAATCGCGTCGAGTCATTAGTGAGCAGGGCCCTCACTCTGACAAGAGCTCACATGTACTCGCGTCTGGGAATGGGGAAAATTTGTTATAATGGTCGCGGGTTTTATCGAGGTGCAATCGAGGCCGATCTCCCCCTGTGGTCATAAGGGAACACTAAACGAATCATAACCCGCACAATAATCCGAGGGATTGTCCCTTCTGCTCGCCAGCAGATTAGATTACTGGCCGCGAAAACACTAAGCAGGTGTCTCCTGTGACATGGGAATCTCGAAGGTCTTGCGTTTTATGGAGTAACCACTCTCCGTTAAGCTGGGCTTCAAACCATCAATTTTTTATGGCTTTCATCGAAAGGTCTCGGCCTTGATTTGACATTGTAGGTAATGGGTGCTTGGTGCAGCGGCAAGGAATTTGTTGCCACAACAAAAGAGGAGACAGGGCCACACAATCACTTTTTTCTGCAGACATCACCTGAAACCAACCGAAAAAGGCGGCTACACACAGCGGCGTAGATGTGAGGTGAGGACTGAGGCTTCCGACATTTCTGCAGGCAAAAAGCGTCAAAGCGCCGAAAAGAAGGAAGTGGCGCACGGGGCGGAACACGAGACGAGACAGTGTACACGACAACCAAGGTCATGGGAACCACGATCAAACAGCTCTTCGCCTCCCTTCAATCTGAAGAGCAAATACCTTAAATAAAACATCAACGATCAGCTAATACGTCTCTGTGTGCTCAACATAACCAACATAACCGGGGATTGATGTACACGAGCACAATGAGTCGCGTGAAAGATGCCATGTGATGTAGGCAAAAAATATATCCCAGGGACTTAGGTGGCGCACGCCAGAGTACGTCCATCGTCGATGATTGGTCTAAATGTGTCTTGCAGCCTTGGGTGAATGCTGTCAAAAATTTTGATCAGAATTTTTTACTTTATTTGGTGAGCTTGGATTCAATTCCCAGCAAAAAGTCAGAAAACGCGGCGACACACAAAACGATACAGGAAACGCACAACAAAACACGCAACATATCCACACGGAGAAAACCTGGAAATGGTGTGAACTTTGCTGAAAAACAGGTGGTTTCCACAAAGCATCACAGAAACAAAAACACTCACTGGGCAGGCGTGACGTTGTCTTCATACATCGTAGATTCCTCATCCCCTTCGATGCCGAGCCAGTCCTTGGCCTTTCTCTGCTCAAGAAAAAGAACACACAATGAAACGAAACATTGCGACAGTGGAGAATACGACTCTTTTGACTCCTTGATGATCACAGCCCAAGGACGAGGAAGAGAGCCACACCGCGACATTCTAAATGTGAACAGCACTAAAAAATACTGCAGCTTCCTTGGTATATGCACAGAAATCCGACACGCACCTTCTTCAGTATGATGTCTATGTAGCCAGCGATGAGCTGTGAAATCCTTTCTCCTTCCGTGGTTTGCACAGAATAGTAGGAATCCGAATAGTCTCCGAAATCCTGAAATTAAAAGGAACCAACCTTCAGTGCATGTCACCAAAAACACCTGCTGGAAGACAAAATTGCAGTCTGAAAGGCTGCGAGGAAAAAGAACGTTGAAACACAAAAATTTCCACGCAAGTTGGGACTCGGCATATCAATAAACGCCGCCCCAATATTGGACAGACGGTCGCTCCCTCAAGTCACAGCGCAGCGGACGCGATCCCAGCGGATTCCATCTTCTGTCCGGCTGAGCAGGGCGACGCTCCCACAGTAACAAAACAGCAGTCAAGGAGCCGTGATCAATTGTTCTTCAGCGACTGCGCCAACTTCACGAAGAAACCAGAACAGCAGGCAGCACTCGACATCTCTTAAATACAGACTGAACAACAGAGATGCCCTTACTCAGCACTGGAAGTGCACTAATAGCAAAAGTGCAACAAATTCTCAAGGAAACAGACTCTCATCTCACGTTTCCAGTCACAAGCAGGAAACAGACCCACACGGACAAGTGAAGACAGTCGGACTGGTTCTGCACTTCCTGCGCAACTTGGGACAAATCTTCCACGAACGATTCTGTTCCGTTGCACCTTCAACTGAAAGTCCCACAGCGCAGCAGTGAGAACGCAAAACCTGACACCCCACTTACTGATCTGAAATGGATATTCTGCACGCACCTCCAACGGTGAGGTTCACCCCACACAACGCACCGAGTGCATCCCCAACCCGTTCATAACAATACAGACTATGGCGTAATGAGACGGCTCCAACAGGCCTTTCTCTTCAAATATTAATACCCAATAAATGAAAACGAGGAAATGTTCAGAATGTGGCGTGGTCGCATTGGGCACCTTCCCCATTCATCACTCCCAACATATGTGCTGTTTTAATTGGAGGAAACGCGACGAGCTGAGGCAATATTTTGGGCTGCATGGGGAAGGACAAATGACACACACAAATTGCCCGCATCTGCATGTAGAACATGGAACAACTGGCATTCAGCTGTGTTGTGACTTTTCAGCTGGTGCGGCGGCCTCATGTCGATGTAGAGGTCTTCCTCTTCGCTCCGTCGCAGACGGAAAAGGCAAAAGAGAAATATTGTCAAATTACCTATTTGAAACATCTCCATCCGTCTTTTTTGATCGGTTTCCAATTGTAGGCAAAACCCCACACCGGTTCTGCAAACAATGACACACTTGCACGCCATGGCAGTGGTCTGCAATGGAAGGGACTTGAAACATACTTTCCGAAGCAAATGAGTGAATATCCAGACCTCGCCGCTTTGACTTCATTGTTTTGCCAGTGATCCCAAACCGATCAGTTTTGCGTGCCGAACACAGGAAGGCAAATCATCTCAGGAGGATCAGATGAAGTGGATGCTTGAGGCGGCACAAAAGTCGGTGCATAATGGCGTGAAGTATCTGTATGTTCCACAGAGAAGCTGCACAAGGAGCGGAGCAATGAAGACTGAGGGTCGTCTACCCCATTCCCTCCCCGTCCTGCCCAAGAGCTCATCACGCCGCACGCCATTAATTGAGACTAGGCAGAGGGACTCGCCATTTAGCACGGGAACGTAAGCAATCTTCAATCAAATTGAAAGCCAATGGCTCCCGTGGCAAACATTACGACAACATTTCTCGGCGTCTATTTATTCCAACACAAATAACGCGTCGCGCATTGGCAGTCTGGACAGGGACGCCGAGTGGCGCTGGGAAGTGACGGAGTGGGCGCTGCGGGGCGAGGTGCCGCGGGGCGCTGCGGGGCGAGGTGCCGCGGGGCGCTGCGGGACGAGGTGCCGCGGGGCGCTGCGGGGCGAGGTGCCGCGGGGCGCTGGGGGGCGAGGGGGGTGCTGAGTGGCGAGGTGAAGCAAGCCGCTGGGGGGCGAGGGGCCACAGGGCGAGGCAGGGTCAGGTGCTGCGGATTGCTGTGGGGCGAGAGGCCGCAGGGAGCTGCGCCTCTCCACGGGCCACTTCACCATCACCCGATGCCCCCCTTCCGTACCAGTCTCTTCCGCCCAACACCAACTTCTCCCCAACGTACACGATAACACAAAAGCCATTAGCTTATCACATCATGTGCGAGCGTCTGCATTCCATACAACAAATGGCCATTGAGACAACGGATATAATTGTAACAAATAGTCGCTGTCGCTCTGCAACGAGAATGTACATTTGCCATGGCCATTCATTCACATCAAAAACACACTCCGAAATGTAACGAGGAATTACGATCTTAATATTTCATAGTTTCCACGTGGGAAATAAAGACAAGCAATTCCAAACAATATCTCCTTATCCACCTCCATCTCTATTCGGAGAGGCTGTTCTCAGGGAACAAGAAACGCCTTCTTATCTTGCTCCGAGTAGGTATTTCTGCTGCATCAGTGCGGACGACAAATGTCGACTTCAAACCCCGGAGTCACTTTACTCCCCAATTTCAAGTTCGAGACAAACACTTGATCAACTTCCACTGAATTATGGGTTCTCTCGCTTCCATTTTGTCTTGGATCGAAGAAGGCTATGTCCAGTAAATACCAACCAAAACGTGTACCCTTTTTCTCTTGTGAAGACACCAATTTATTCTTGTGGCACGGTTATTTGAATGGAATCATTTCAAAGGAAATTGTGTTTGTGCAGCACGGCCTCAACTCACTTACCAGCGTGAAGCTGTTGGGTGAAGCTGCCCATCTTCGCACTCGCTCCAATTTCCATGTCTGTATGATCTGCAACGACAAAACCGAAACGGCAGAGAAACATTAGTTTTTGTCACAAGCATGGAGCAGTCACAGAGAAAACATGCATATCAACAGGCAGCAGGCAAAAACAAATTAAATACAATCTGTTTCTGGCATGTCGAGTCTGTGTTGACAATGGAACTTTTTTATTGAGCAGATAAAGCACTGATGTTGCAGGGCACAGCTCCCGGTGCTGCTTGGAGCTGATACCACGATAACTTTGTCAGTCATGTGAAATTCCAATGAAACATATTGTATTCCCACGCATCCAGATTGAGAATGATATCCATGTCCCTCTCCATACAGAAACAAGAAAGCAAAGCTTGGAAAGCCCGCGGTTTTTGGTGCGCGGGCAAATCTTGAGTGGTGTGATACCTGTTGGCTCTTGTCGTCCAACCAGGGGGTGGTGATGGTGAACACGGTGGCCAGTCCCAGGGAGAACATGGCCTGATGCTTGCTGTCATGTTACCCAGCACTTGGGGGGTTGGACATGGCCTTGTCCTGGTCAGAAACGGCCTGATACTTCCTATCATCCTGCCCAGGGGTCGGGATCGGACAAGCCAGTCCTGGGTACATCTTGGCCATGTCCCATACAGGACAGAGCCTGATGCTTGCTACATATCATCCGACCCAGAAGGGGGCAGGATACAGCCACGTCCCAGGAAGGGCAACGTCATTTGGCAGGCTGGACATGGTCTGTTGCTTGGTATTATCCTGCCCCCATGGACTGACACACAAACACACAAATATGACTGGACCAAGCCCGCGGAGCACTGAAAACCGCAGGCCAAACAATCTTTCCTGCAATTAGCAGCATTGCCATCGCCAGGAACATGGACAAACTGAAGCTGTGCAGAAAACAACTTGGATGCGACGTGCTTCCTTTCTGTCTGCAGGTCTGGACTGAACAATCACTGAAGACACGTTGAGCCATATCATCTGCTTGCAACAGATCAACAAGCAATCTGCAGAAACCACGGCATTTTCACCACCTGTAGTCAAGTTCAAAAACCGAGTAAATGTCGGCGGCACGGCGGTGTGCTCTCCCTCTCTCTGTCCCTGCATTAGCAATTAGGACCAGACAGATGAGGACCCGCTGAACTGAGGCAGACCTGAAACAAGAACGTCGTCCCTGAGGGATTGTACCTTGCACTGACCGGCTCCCATTGTGAATCATATTGCGCTCTAACATGCTAAGCGGCGTTTCGCACCGGGGGAAAAGCTCGTTAAATTGGTACAGAGGAAACAGAAAGTTCGCTTTGTCGTGTTTATGCGCAAAAGCTGCGCCCTGTCGCTTCGAATAGCGTCCCCAAACGGTTGAGCTTTAGTGACATTATGTGTCTGACTGGACCGAACTAAAACCACGAGCGACGGCTGGGTTTATCGTGGGATCTCTTCATGCGAGAACTCTCTCCGCTGGAAACGGGAAATTGAATTAGATATGGACCTTGTCAAATTTTGACGCGGAGTAAGTAATGATTTGGGAACAAGTCCGTGCGCGACAGCGACGCAAAGCATCCGCCGTCGCCGATTGCGGCGAGAAGATTTTGTTCATATGCCGCGTACCCATGCCACCGCCATTGTGCCGTACGGTTCTTGCTGATCTCCACAGAAAGGCAGCTGTTTCTATAATTCAATAGGTCCTATTCGGCCTTCAGATTGTGCAGCGCAGTGTTATGGACCCCTGAGTTTATCTGGCACTCTCCGCTGCACCAATCCTCCACGAAATTGAGTCGCTATCATCGGCAGCAATCGAGCGAGTGCACGACGCAGGACAAAGTTAGCCTTCCTTATCCCACACCCAGAGTTTCACACCCCTGCCCCTGCCTAAATCTCCCGCCTTCGTAATTTGCCACGAACAAAGCTGGTCAATGCGCTTTTATCGAACACAATTGGCCTCTCCAAGGTGCCCACTGTTTGCAATACGACAATATAACAAATTACTCATGCACGCGGTCAGTACACATTCCCCTTGACTTGGTTTCAATTCAAATCTTTGAGCCAAAGCGTGTGCAGATAACCATGCCCAAAAGGGAACTCGTCACAAAAGGTTCCTGTCGGCAAATCCTTGGTCGGTTCTTAATTAAGTGCATTGGGTGGTGAGTATTGCTTGCTTACAGATCGCCCACAGAAAGCCCGGGAAGGCTCCAATCCCCACAGAATCTTTACCTGCACCTTTGGCGATAAGTAACTGCACATGAAGCAATAAAGGCAAGCTAATTATGACCTTCAATAGGCTCCCGGCCGACTTGCGTTATATCTTACTGAGACTGGAGCTGGCATTTGACATGCTGTAATGGAATTTCAGTGAACAACGCCAACTGCCATAAAATACCCTGATGAAAACAGTAAAGTAACTCGGCCGTGCTGTTTGCTTCGAGACCAGCTTGGTATGAGTAACTCAAGCTTGCTGCATGTACGACCATTACAGAGCCCCACAGTATGACAGCAAGTTGTAACACATCTTGGAGAACAGGAGGCCCAGCAAACTTGAGGCAGTGAGGTTCACAATCTCTTGTTGGCGCTCGACTCTGCGAGCTGCAAACGAAAAAGACGCTGACCAACCATGTGAGCGAATGAGTCTTCCCTGTGAGGAGGAGCCTTGGGACTTCGCGTGGGTGGAGAATATGGGTTCGTTCCCAACAGGCAGACGTGTTTGTTTGCTGCTTAAAGAGCACCTAATTACAGACTGACATCTCAAAATGGGATACATTACCTCTTTCGTCTGGAGATCGACACGAACCACGCTGTCTTTATTCACACCCAGGAGGCGAGGCACCAACTTGTTCTTCCCCTTCACTTTCTCCTGCAAGTAAGAAACAAAACAAGTGTGGGTTGGGTGTGATGTCTTTGACGCAACGTACTGTGTGGCCAAATTAAGCAGAACCCCAGGCTCCAGTATTTCCACAAAAGACCGAATCCTCTACCGTTTTCCTCCTTCCTCGTGTTCCGTGTCATTTTTTCGCAGATGTATGCTCGTGTGAAAAGGACAACACTTCTGGACACGACGTTGACCCGTTTCCCGTGACAGTCGTAATTGTCTTTGTCCACACAGGGGAAAATGCCGCTGTCTCACACCACAAACCCTAGTTTGCTTTCTGTGGCGTCCTTCAGATGCGCGGATCTGTGAATGACGTCTGCGAACAATGGTCCGGACTGTCACCGAGTGTTGCATCAAGTTCAGACCCAGAGTCCCACATCAGTTCTGGATTACTCGGAAGGTCAAGGAATAGTCGGAAAGGAAACGAGGAAATGGGCGGGTCGAGACACTTCCTCTCAACTGCACGCACAGGTGACATTGCTGTCCGATGGAGGTCAGCTTTCCCACGCGCTGCTAAAACCTTAATCTGCCTGCAAAAATTCGTCGCGCTTGCTACGAAATCTCAACAAACTAACCCGATTCACACCTGTTTTGGGATCACAAAGGGAAGGTTGGAAAAGGGAAGAGCCCTACGTTGACAGATCCAGGGTTCCCACCGAAGCAAAGCGACAAAATTCTGTGATTTTTCCAGGTTTTCAAAGAAATTTCCAGGTATTTTTACATTATATTTCTGCATAGCTTTCAATTATATTTGGGTCAAATCTTACTATCTGCATCATCCAAAAGCAAAACCTCCCCTTCTAGCTCTACTATAAGCTTGTACAATTTGGTAACAGAAAAGCAAAGGTACCTGGCTAACTATAATTCTTTCCACCTCAGCATGGTGTCTTTTTTTCTTGTTCTGGTACCAAGCTAAAAATTTAGTTATTCTCTATTGTAACTAATAAATCCTTTCTCAGATACTTGGGGTCAAAACAATCTGGTTCCCATACCTGCTTATTGTGACTGAATTTAACCCATTGATTTTATATTGGAAATGTATTGGCCATTGCTCAGAACTGATCAGAGTGGATATTCTGATGATTTTTCAGATCAAAAAGGGGAATGGTACAAGCTGATATGTGATTGATTTTGAATCACCTGCCTTCAGCCTATAATTTATTCTGGTGATTAGAAAGATATCAGTTGGTGATGGACCTGATCTGAGGTGATTTTTTAGGGATTTTTCTACAGAATGACAATGGTACAAACCTAATTGGTGGTAATTTTTCACAATAAAATAACAAAAGCCAACCTCTAAATAAATATTTTTCCAGGTTTCAAAATATTTTTCCAGGCTTTGGCTCAAAGCCCCACCCCCTCCCCGTTTTTCCAGGTTTTCTGGGTTTGTCGTGATTTTTCCAGGTTTTCCAGGTCGAGTGGGAACCCTGCAGGTCTCTGCACCAGTGTTACTGGCTATCAATAAGCCCACAGGCATTACAGGATCATGAAAACTAACCTTGACGAGGAAGAAGCTGATTCCGTACGTTTTCAGGGATCGTGCCAGTTGCGTGTACTTGACTTTCGCATCTATCTCCGTCAGGCTTGACAGCTTCCTGTGCTCCTGCAAATATAACACAACATGCAAACATTAAGAAAAACGAACACTGATGTGTCGCAGGCCTTTTTTGTGTCGGGCAGATCATCTTACGTTGGAGAGCTCCTCTTTCATATGTCTTCTTGTAGCGATGTTTGACTTTTACGACCCTTGTTGTCGCAGATGAAAACATTCACCCAGGTCTTTCTGGGAAAATGACTGCAGCTTGGAACAAGGCAACTTGCGTGTGTCTTCTTTTCGACGCGCGTGGAGCACAGCTGCACACACAAAAAAAGAAACTCGCAGCCCCAAGGTGCTGCCACATGAAATTTGATTCATTTGGCAACCACTGAAAATCTGACATTTACGAAAATTCACCGACATGGGGAAAAGTGACAAAAGATTTAGATCTGAAATGAAAAGAGAGACGGATGAAAAAACTATCTCGCACATTTGCTTTTTTCAACTGACAAATAATGCTGTCTCTGACGTTATCCTGTCTTGTTTTTGTTTGTCAACCTTTTCACGTTGAAGTTTCCAGCAAGAATCATGAGATACACTCTGTGCAAAACTCAGGTGGCATTTCCTTCGTCACATCCAAACGACGCCCGCAGCAAAAACAACGAAATCTTCCTTTCCAACCTGTCAAACCTGGAAGTATGACTGGCAACTGGTGTTTCCCTTGTTTGCAACTGAACAGCCGAGAAATGGCAAATCTTGCTTCTACAGCTGCGCAAAATTTGATTAATTCAAATGCTTTTTGCGGAAGTAATAATCTGTGGTGGCCCTTCTCTCATGCTCAACTCTGCCTGCAAGACTCGAAAATCACTGCCAATCAAACTTCCTTTTCAACTCGTCACCTGTCAGTGAAGGACACGTTGGTTGTTCTACAGATGTTCAGATATTCTGTGAATTTAGCATCACAGGTTCCCAGCGGAATAATCGGACTCGAATTCTCCCGCCTCGGTAATTGGCCTCTCACAGCGAATCTTGTTTGACAGGCTTTGTCATCGAGCTAAGCTGTGCTCGCATTTAAATAATTTCTCCATAAACGTAAGAGCCTTTACGTTTTTTCCACGGGCACAAACGCTCAATTTTAAAGCCTCGATGAGCATACAAGCTAGAATGAAACACAGGGGAACCAGACGGAGCAAAAATATGGGCAAATTATGCACTGATCAAATTGGCAAGGATACCCAAAATATCTCGGAAAGCTCCTTGAATAACAAATATCGCAAGCAAAATCCCCAACAATCTTGAAGCCAAGCTCGGCCTTAAAATTGGATTTGATCCGCACTGCAAGCGACCAATTTGATAATGGTCGTTTTGAGGGGAAACATTTTGAGGATTCGGAGAACTGGTGGCTTCAAATTAGAGATATGCACATGGAGAACAGCGCCAATTGACCTGTGCTTGTCTGGCGGTGCAGGAGCTGGTGCCCGGGCGCGACCAAGCCATCAGGCAGCGTGGACGCGGATTGTCCGAGTGTCAGACCGTGCATTCATCAACCCTCATTACCATTTTGTCGCATGGCCCACATCACAAGAAACAGTCATTTATCCTAATGGAACTACAATTTCCTGGCCCCCAAACTCAACCGAGTATAATTTATCTCCTCCCTTTGTTTGACACGCCCCAATTTCCAGTGGCCAAACGCATCCTTGACAAATCATGTGCTCACGTGAATTGACCGGCTCGACGGATGGGGCAGGCCTTTCCAGAATCTACACAGTGGCAAACACACTTGAAAAAAGGCCACATTTCCAGCTGATTTTTAAGCAAGCTGACAAAGCTCACAGTTTGACAATCAGAACTGAGGAAGCGGGGCCGGCAGCAGTGGAGCGGGATCGATGCAGGGCGCGGGAAGGGGACTTGGCCGGCAGAAGACGCGCGGGGACCGGGTCAGGCAGCGGGGTTAATCAAAGGGAAGAGCGCGGGGACTGCAGGCATGTTTGCGCGGCTTTCACCTGGGCTCAGCCCCAGGGATCAACAGCTCCACCGTCCCAAGTCCCACAGTCACAAGCCTCATAAAGCTGCATTGTATTCGCCACAGGCTCGTACACCCAGGGGCAACTCACCCTATTATTCACACAGACTCACTTTGCAGGTCTCTGTCTGCCCAGTCGCCAATTCACACAGGCTACGGCGAAAGGTTGTGTTTCCAAATAAGGACTTGACAGCTGCTAGACAGAAACAAGTGGCCCAAACGAATAGACTTACCCATCCCATCAACAATAGGATTCAATCGAACACATTTGCCAGACGTAACAGCCACGCACGTTTGACCAGCAGACGTGGAAACGTTATCTGAGACCCTCAAGTCGTCGAACTCTATGAAAAAGTTTTCTATGCGAGCAGACAAACAGGACAGACGGACAATGGACGCCCAACAATATTATTCAGCGGAGGTAGCTTTGTCCGCAGTGAGGTGGCATGATATTTGTTGCACAAACACGGTGGATGTGTTGAAGCAGCGGGTCTCTTCACCTTACATTTCACCCAATGTATCACTCTACCTGACTGGAATCCCAAACCAGCGCCCTGCAGACGAGCACTTGGGCGCATTCACAACAGATGCTCTGTAAATAGCAGGACTTCTTCTTCTCGGTGAAAGGCTTTTTATAGTCTACGCCCCGACGTGAGTAGCCCTGCAGGAAGGCAAGAACGTCGTTGAAATGAAAGCTTGGCAGTGATCACACTCTTGCTCAAGGGAATTTTCAGCTTCACTGAAAGATGCCAATACAAAAAGCGTCGGTGTTTTAACCGCTTTCAGTGTAAGCGAACGGAAAACATGAGATTATTGCCTGGGATTGGGAGAAGCAATGACATCTTTCAATCCCCTGCTCTGGCATTATCCGCAAGTCATTCCCAAGCAGCCAAATTGACTCAACCACCAACTGCGCTTTCCTTTGTCACACGTATCTTGGAGGAAAGGCACTTGGTGCAAACTTCATATTGTGTTTGCAAGACACCTTCAAAGGTTCTGCACTCTTTTTATGGGAACCCACATTTTTTCTCCTCGCAGGCTACTCGTGAACAAACGCCAGACTGTGTTCCAATCCAGTGTGACCACATCAGACTCAGATAATAAAACCGGAGGTGCTGATCGACCAAACTGGACGTTCGCGGATTTGCTCCCCAGACACGCAACCCAATTGCCAGGCCAGCTTGGAAAATCCGGATTTTTCACTCCCTCACATGCAACTCTTTGACTTCCCTTTTTCCTTCCTGAAGTCCAAGAAGTATCACTGGCGCCAGCTCACTCGAAGTCCAAGACCCAAGACGGTCTTGACGGGGAGTACATCAGAGCAGTTTCAGCCGGAGGCTTCAATGCAATCGCAGAAATGGATCGGCGAAGACGTGAATGTCGAGTGAGGACGATACACGAGGGGGGCACTTTGTTTTATTAAAGCTACTGCTGTCGTGTATCATATTGCTGATTCATCCAACACAACGAGAGGCCCCATCCTTCAAGAAGCTCATCATCATTTCCCAAAGCTGTCCGCTCTCACTTTTCAAACAAGAGAAGCAGTGCACAGGGCAACTGCAAGTGCGAAGTCCCCATATGGTTTGCTTTGGTGGTCTTGTCCCAGGCCAGCACCTTCAGCCACCAAAAACCTATACAG
>JAAUXT010005946.1_pt1 | contig 46488 bp, 45 predicted proteins | sample 7278171 | NCBI WGS metagenome assembly JAAUXT01 (sample SAMN14350112, study PRJNA611818) | marine sediment metagenome | isolation source: surface marine sediment (1.8m) | place: French Polynesia: Moorea | collected 2018-08
AACCCTGCCCCACCCAACCCTGCCCCACCCAACCCTGCCCCACCCAACCCTGTCCCACCCAACCCTGCCCCACCCCACCCAACCCTACCACTCGCCGCCCTGCCTCACTGCTCGCCATAATACATGTACCAACCCTTTGTTTTCTGAGCCCATCTACCTTTTCATCCAACTCCTTTGAAATACGAAATTTGCGGACAAGATTCTGAAGCCTATTGTTAATGTGTTTTATCAAAATGCGTACAAAATAACTGGGTGTACATGTTCATTCAGTACAAGCTATCGGAAATACTTCCAAAGAACCTACAACGTAACTACCAGTGTGCGATTTGAAACTTCTGGCATTGCGCACAGCCGGATCTGGGGAGGACTGACTGTGCCGCAGTGTGGATTTCACTTGGTGCTGTGAGGAGGCTTGGTACCTGAAGCGGTTTTCACGTTGGTGACGCCATCGTGTTTTTTTTTGACGTACACGTCAACTTTTTGCAGTCACTGCACACCTTGGCAGCAGTTTTGAAGTCAGCAAAAATCAGCATTTTTTACCGCATGTGTGATGTAATGAAGTCATACCCTGAAAAATACCTGTTGAAAAACTGTATGGCAATGTAAAGCTGCAGATGACATTGACTGTTACGGCATCCTTATATATTGACTGCAACTTTGACACAGTGCTAATGTGAAAAGAAAACAGCAGTCAACCTCAAAAAAGTTGTAGTCGACGTCAAGAAAACATGACGGCGTCACCACCGTGAAAACCCCTTGACTCTCAGGACCTACTGGACACTGACACCAACATGAGACAATCTACTTGCTGAGGCAAGATTAAATTTCCCAATGCACAGCTACCAAGGTGTCACCATGGCAACAAGCATGTGGTAATTCCACGAAGGTTTTGAACATACACACTTTACGCTTCATGTGCCTGTCACGAACAGCGTATTCTGGGCACCACGTTTACCATAGGGTATTTCCTCAAGAAACAATGGGTTCACACAAAAAAGCTGCGGTAGATCTGCAGATGAAGTCAACGGCCGATAGAGGAGTTGGGGTCCTGGCTGTTGGTGTCAAAAATTTTGCAGAATACTGGTTTCTGCGGAACTCATTTGTTGGTCAATATCAGAAGGGTAAAAGACATGACTGGTGAGTGGAGGCAAACCCCCCCCCCCCAACATGTATCCTGCTGATTTGGCTGCTGCTGATGTTGCTGAGTCAGCATTCACTCAGGACTGAGGCTGCTGTGCAGAAGGATGTGCTCCACACTCCTGAGTTGGTGAGTTCCCATACTGCTGAGTAGCCCCTCTGCCTCAGCTGTGAGAACGATCCGGTACAGCTCCTGTGGGACAGAGAAACACTTCTCAATGTTCAACTGACACTTGAGTGGGACATGATCACATGCTGTGACTTTTCTACTGGGGTCAAAGGCAGTTGTTGGGGCCTGTACCTCGATCCAGAATCCATCACAGCACAATCTGTGTGATGCTGATCATTCATAACAGATTCCAAGGCTTCATTCAGCTGCATGATGGGAAAACCCAAAAATTCAAATTTGCCAAATTCCTTCCTCGCACATCCCCAACCCAAAATGAACCAAAAGAGCCCAAAAGATCCAAAAATAATCCTCATCTTGACCATCAAACTGCTGTACACATACTTTTGGAAGACGCTGCCTATAGGTGCTTCGATTTGGCTCACACCGATTTGGCTCATTTGAGCCCAGATCGCGCGACCCACCTCAAATCACCTAAAAATCACCTGAAAAGGAACCACGTGTCCCTCTCACCTTTCTGACATTCTTCTGCCTGGCATGGGTCTTGTTCCTGAAGCGATGCAGCAGCTCCCTCTTGAAGGCCTCTGTGTTGTAGATGTGGTTCTGCTTCATGGTTTCCGCCTCGGGTGCACTGATGTCAAAGTAGGTCAGAGCGAGGAGCTCGAGGGTTTGGGGTGTGAAGCACACTGCCAGACGGGACAGGTTCAGCTCAGTAAGCTGGAAGCAAATGAGAGCAGGGAGAAAGGTGAGAGGCAGAAATCCGTCCGTCCTTCCATCCGTCCGTCTGTCCATCTGTGTGTGTGTGTGTGTGTGTGTGTGTGTGTGTGCGAGTGTCCGTCCGTCCACCCGTCCGTCCACCCGTCCGTCCGTCCGTCCATCCGTCCGCCCGTCCCTCCCTCCCTCCCTCCCTGGCTCCCTCCCTGGCTCCCTCCCTGGCTCCCTGGCTCCCTCCCTGGCTCCCTGGCTCTCTGCCTGCCTGCCTGCCTGCCTGCCTGCCTGCCTGCCTGCCTGCCTGCCTGCCTGCCTGCCTGCCTCCCTCCCTCCCTCCCTCCCTCCCTCCCTCCAGCAACCCATCCTGGACTCCTGGTGTGTGGGTTGGCTGGGACAAAAATCACTTGGAAAATTGATTTATACAAAGCAACCTGTTCAAGAGAAAGATGCTTGTGCATGGCAGAACATTTCAAAGGAAGAAAGCATTCTGGACTCAGGAGATGTACCAAACTTTTCTCTCACCTGGTCCAGCTTGGCATCTTCAACAATCTTTGCAATCTTGTCCACTTCACTATGGCTGAGGATCTTCACTCGCTTCTGTGGCTGTGAAATACAAAAGCAGATTTGTGGGTGTGGTCCTGTCCTGGTGGACTTCTCTCTTGTCCCATCCTCATACCTTGACCCTGAGTTTCTATACGTGCGACGCGGCGTCAAAATTTTGACGTCGTGAGGGTTGACGTCAGAAATGGACTTTTTTGTGACACCCTCCATTGGATCCCATGTTAAATTTGACGTCAACATTTTCACGTCAGCGTTATTTTTGTTTTGACGCTGACAGCGCCAGGAAGTTGTGACACTGATTACACAACTGCAGAGCAACGTTTTGACACTGACCGTCTCGTCGTCTGCAGGGGCGACCTTTCGCTTCTTGCTCACCGGATGTGGCTCCTGAAATAGTCAACCAGAAAGTGACTGATACTGTGTTTTTTAGTGTTAGCGCCGGGTACTGGTCGAGCGCAAAGCACTGCAGGCACTGTCTACCAAAAGTATGTGTACAGCAGTTTATCTATGAAAATAGTGCTCAATTGTGTTCATATTTGATTCCTGTGCAGGCATTTGTACTCTGCCACATGGTGCCAAGAAATAGAAGAGGCAGCAGACCAGAGAAAACAATCTTCATTCATACAGCATTGCTCAACTCAGGCCAAATCTTCAAGTGAACGCAATGCAACTCTACTTGTATTTGTGTCAATCATTGTGCGAAGTCCCTTTAGGGCAAGCACCATGTGGTAGTGCAGTATATGGCAAGGTGGATGAAATGTCCCCTGCCCCTCCCCCTCCCAAAACCCCTCCCCAAACCCCCTCCCCCTCCCCCAACGCCCATCCCCCTCTCTCCACACCCTGCCAGACCCCCCTCCCCCTGCCTGGACCCTCCCCCCCTGCAGAGAAGACAAGGAGGACAAGGAAGAATCGACGATATTACCGCATTACCGGCAAGGGACTTCGCACTGCAGTTGCCTTGAACACTACTTCTTGTTTACCATTTGGACATCCTGCTGGCGGAAGCGGAGGGGCAGTTCCAGCTTTGAAGACTTTGTTTTGGTTTGACTCCTCCCTCCATGCCCATCCAGATCTTCTTCCTCTAGAGTGAGATCAGCTCTGAAGTTGGCCTCGAACCTCTCCAGATCTGCCCCAGTTCCCCTCAGACTGTAGATGGCGGCTTGGTGCGGTTCGCCTCGACAGACATGGGCACAGTACATGTTCACTGCTTCCAACAGCTCACTGACCTGCAATGGCAGGAATGAACAAGGACAGACGTCTTGGTTGTTGTGTTTGAAACATTCTTGGCTATAAAAAGGAACAAGAACAAGCTCAATGCAATAGCAGGAATGCACACAAGGAGATGGGTGGGTTGTTGTGTTTGAAGCAGGGCCCCACAAAAGAAGAAACTCGAAACAACAACTTCCACTCTCCTGTTTGTTCAGGAAAGTGTACCCAAAAAGCAACAAAGCAAGCAGGCTGTATTAGTGTACCACAAGGCCTCAAATGCCCAGTTGGGCAGCATGGGTTGGAGTAGACATTGTGATTCAATCTGGAGATGAAGTCTCACCTCCATGAACATTCTTGAGTTTGGATCCCATTCCTCCAGACTACACTGAGGCTTCCACTCCTCCTGGGGCACCCTCAGGGACAGTTTCAGCCAACCAGACTCTGGGTCAAACTGCTTCCTGGATGTCTTCAAGCTGCCATGCTGCACAATTTTCATTTGTACTGTATCTTCAAATTGCTGAAAAACAACACAATATGTGATCAAATGTCATTGTGTCAGCAAAACTGTGCAACAATGAAATGTTTGCATTGAAAAGCTCCAACAGATGGTTTGCTGTGTGAGTATCTACTGACCCGTCTGAAATCTTTGATGACATTGGGGAAACTGCAGAAGTAGGGTCTGACTTCCACATCATGCTGCTCTCTGTAGCTCTCAAATCTGGCACAGCAGAAGTTGATCACCCTCTCTTTGCAGTGATATGGATCCTGGCAGATTGTGCATGTGACTTTGCAGAAGTGGGGAGTGTGAAGTTCAATGTAACTGGCATCAATAGAGAAGAAGAGGACTCCAACTTTCCCCCTGGGTACCTCCTTTGCCACTGCAGGTGGAAATCTGTCCTCATGAAGCAATCTGACCTTCACTTTGTTGAAGTCATCATCTTCTGTCAGACAGTGAGGGATTCTCAGGATGTAGCTTGAATTGTTACTCTCTGCTGGAGCCAGAACATCTACCACAGGAGCAATGAAGCACTCATCATCTGGGATGATAGAGCCAAAGCTGGACAGGTCAGTCCTGACCTCCATCAGATGAGCCCTCTTGGGGCAGCCAGCTGATATGTAGAGCTGAACATCAGACTTGTCTCCTTGGAGATAGACATCTTCTCCTTTGGCAACTGTTGCCATGTACCTTCTGCCATTTCTCATTGTTGTCATGGGAGAGGAGGTGTGAAGAGGTTTGATGTTCTCAAGATCTGAAGTGAGACAAGGTGAACTTTGATTTCAAGCAGCACATGGATGGACCTGCAAATTTCAACTCAAAAAAACCCCAAATGTTCTGCTTTCTCAACTGGCATGATTTTCATTTTGGATGCAACAAACATGAATCAAAGAGTTTTTTCAGGAAGTGCACCCAACTGTTTGTGCAAGCTGCTTCAAATGTTTTTATCTCTCTCAAAAAACAAAGGAGTTTCCTTGGGGACAAGATTCAACCTGAAACTCAAAGTGAGAAAATACTTTTGTGTTGAATTCTGTCAAATGTCTTCTGCTGATTTGAATCATTGCAAGTGAGTTGAAATTTCAGATTGTCCAAGCAGCCCCTAACGTTGTTAAATTTTCTCATCTGACAATGAACACATCTCCATAAGCTCACTTCTTTTCTTACCAGATCACAACTAACAACACCAGCAAGAAAACAGATGATCATTGGGAACCAGAGTGGACGAGGTTCAGCCCTGCGAACATGACAGGGCAAATCATCAGTCTTTAAGTTGGGGTGGGAAAACGACAATATCGTACCTGTTTTCAATGACTTCTTTGCCAATGTTGCCAACCGAAGAGGGAAGTTGATGCCTTTCTCTGAAAACAGCTCTGAAAAACAGAGGTTGCAACAAATGAGAATCAGCAGCAGTTTAGTTGTGCCACAAAGAATTTGTGTACTCATGTTTTTACACACATGAGTAAAACCCCAAAATGGGTGAATCAAATCCCCTTGTTTTGCTGCTGATCAGAACAATGATTTGTTTGACTCAGTTCTTGGAAAGACAGACTACCAAACCTGTCAGAATGTTGTGATCTGTTTCAGAGTGAACACCCTCTGGAGTTACTCCTGCTTGTTCCAGAAAATCCAGGCTGACTCTTCTCAGCCGTTCAATCTCTTCAGGCTCCATCGCTTCTCCTCTGAATGTGGAGCTTTGGACAATATTCACATCTGCACCAGCCTTCAGCAAAGCACCAAAAACGTCCCAGTTCTCACCAATACAAGCACAATCCAATGCCCTGTTACCATCAGCATCCTTCAGGTTGAGATCAACTCCAGCCTTTATCAGTTCCATCACACACTCCAACTGACCATGCTCAGCTGCTGCTGTCAAAGCAGTAGATTTCTGGTAGTTAATAGCATTGATCTTGGCCCCAGCATTGATCAACATTTTCAGACTTGTGAGGGTTCCTTCACTTGCTGCATCATGAAGTGGCAGGATACCATCTGGTTTGTTGACATCAGCACCACTCAAAATCAGTAAATCCAGACACACTGGTTCTGAAGTGGCCCAATTTACTGCTGTCATCAAAGATTCATCACAAAGTTCTGTGTCAGCTCCAACTTCAAGCAAAAGTTTTGTCATTCTTGGTAATCCTACTTTCACAGCAACTATCAGTGCTGTGTCCAGAGAAACACCTTGGAAGTTGACATCAGCTCCAACTTGAAGCAAATATTTTACACAATCCTCAAAATCTCCGGATGAAGCTAAAACTAGTGGTGTTTCTCCTCCATCCGTTGTGTTCACATCAGCTCCTTCCTGAATTAATGAGTGCAGCCTGTTCATGTCTCCCTCCTCAGCTGCTTCCACCAAATGCAAATTCAAGTCTCTCTGTGTTGCTGTGGACTTGGTGAATGACACGTGGTAAAGAAGAAGTGACTTCAAGAAAAGTGGCAATGGAAGCTCTCCAACAGTTTTGTAAAGGTTCTGTGTTGGATGAGCTGTATTCAAATACTGTCGAATCCAGTCTCTGGATATGTTTTGGAGAGTTGGTTCTCTTTGCCATGAAAATACATCTGTGATGTTTCTGGGTGAAATTTTTCCACCTGCAGCATATAAAATTTTTAGAATATAGGGATCAAACACATTTCCCTTCTGTTGATGGGCTGTGCAAGGGTCCATAGCTTCATCAAACTTGCTCAAGTCTGCACCAGCTCTCATCAGATCCATGAGAATTTCATGCTGAGGTAGTTTGTGGCTTGAGTCAGACAAGTAGCATTGATGTCCAATTTCCACAGCTGCATAGACAGGGCAAATGCCATCTGCTACTGTCAGGTTGATGTCTGCTCCTCTGTCAACAAGCATACGGACCAGAGGTTGGTTGAGTTGCTTTATTCCAAGCAAAAGAGCTGTGTCTCCGTTGTTTGAAACTGCATCTATGCTTGCACCTGCAGCAAGCAGTGTTTCTACACACTGTGTGTACCTATTCATAGCAGCAACATGAAGTGGTGTCTCCCCAGTCTGAGTTGCTGAGTTTACCTCTGCTCCAAGCTCTACCAGTAACTCAACCACTGCATTGTGTCCATTGAGCACAGCTGCATGCACAGGAGTCCATCCAGTCTTTGATTGAACATCACTTCCATGTTTGACCAACAATTTCACCAATTCTTTGTGTCCATTCTGAGCAGCAAGGTAGAGAGCTATTTCCCCATCATGACTTGCCATTTTTCCTTCTGCTCCATGTTGAACAAACAATTCCACCAAGTTGTAATATCCATTTGCTGCAGCATGATGGAAAGGTGTCCAGCCAGTTTTGTCATTTGACTGCCAATCTGCTCCATGTTGGATCAGCAATTCCACTACCTGTCTGTGGTTATTCCAGACAGCGTGATGAAGAGGTGTCCTTCCATCCCTGTCTTTTGATTGAATATTTGCTCCATGATAAAGCAATAATTCTATCATTTCCTTGTGTCCATTTCTGGCAGCTTGGTGGATGGCAGCACACATTGGAGCTGAGTCTCCATGGTTATCAACTTCAGCCCCAGATTTCAGCAACAGCTGAAGGCATTCAGCATGTCCATGATGAGATGCCAGCAGCATGGCAGTGATGTTATTGTTGTCTACAAGGTTGACATTTGCTCCTGCTTGTATCAGTTGAGCTAGGCACTGAATATGACCTTGAGAAGCAGCCATCATCAGAGCAGTCCTCCCTTGACTGTTCTGCTTGCTGTGATTGGCTACTTTTGCCAACAGCTCTTTCACACACTCAACATGTCCTCTTGAGGCAGCTGCCATCAAGGATGTCCAACCATCCCAACTGATGCCATCAATGTCTCCTCCAGCCTGAATCAGCTTCTGAACAACATCCAAATGACCTTTGTAACTGGCATGCATCAGAGCCGTCCAATGGTAAACACTTGGTGTGTTGACTTCAGCTCCTGCATGGATCAATTGTCTCACACAGTCAACATGTCCATTCTCTGCTGCAACAAACAAAGCAGTCCTGCCCAGCTTATCTTGGTTCTCAATCACTGCAGAATTCCTTATGAGCTCTTCAAGAAACTCTCTGTGTCCATTTTGTGCAGCCAACATCAGAGCTGTTTCCCCCTCCTCAGTTGTCAGGTTCAAACAACACCCTTCCTCAATTGAGTCCTGTAGTTTGTTGATATTTCCAGTCTTGGCAGCAAGCAGAAGGTTGATGCCCTTGTCTTCATATTTCAACAGGAGCTCAACACACTCTGAATGTCCTGTGTCAATAGCCAATGACAGTGCAGACTTCCCTGCATTGCTTTTGAGCTGGAAGTTTGCACCTACTTCCAGCAATGCCTTGACACATTCAATATGTCCATTGATTGATGCAATCATCAGGGCACTGTGTCCATCTTTGTTCATGGAGTTTAGATCAACCCCTGTGCCAACAAGTTCCTTCACACAGTTGACATGTCCTGGCATTGCAGCATAGGCCAGAGCTGTATTTCCCTTTCTATCCACACAATGAACATCTGCCCCTCTTTGAATCATTTCTCTGATACCAACATCATCTCCTTTGAAAGCATACACTCTCAACATTTTGTCCCAGTGTGCAGCTGTGTGATTTGGCTTTTGTATGAGTTGGTCAGATTGATGCATTGTAGCTTTCTGAAGCAATTTTACACACTCATGTTGTTGACATTGCTTTGCTACATCCAGTGCCCTGGATTTGCTGCAATTGACTTGGTTGATGTCAGCTCCATATTTGAGCAACTCCTTGACACATTCAACATGTCTGCCATGTGCAGCCCACATGAGAGCAGTCCATCCATATCTGTTCTGTATGTTCACATCTGCTTCAGCCCTGAACAACATCTTCATACAATTGATGTCTCCCTTGATGACTGCCCACATAAGTGCAGTATAATACTTGTATCCCTGGAAGTTTGTATCAGCTCCACTGTCAATCAAAGTTTTGATACTTTCCTTCTGTTTTCCCAAAGCAGCACAGATCAGTGCTGTGTCACCATCCTTGTCAATGTGGTTCACATCAGCTCCAGCTGCCAGAAGGGACTTCATACAGTCAACTTGCCCAAAGAATGATGTGATGGACAATGCAGTGAGGTAATGTGTGTCAGCCTGGTTCACATTGGCTCCAGCAGTGAGAAGTTCATCAACACAACTTGTGTGCCCCTTGTGAGCAGCTAGCATCAAAGCTGTTCTGCCATCATTGTTCTGCTTGCTGAAATCAGACCCTGCATTGAGGAGTACCCTGAGACACTTTGGATATCCCATGAAAGCAGCCACCATGCATGGGTTCCATTGATCCAGACCTGCAAGGTTGACATTAGCTCCAGCCTGAATAAACTCTTCAACCACATTCAGATTTCCTCTGTAGCTGGCATGCATCAGAGCTGTCCAGCCATATATACTCTTGTTGTTCACCTCAGCTCCATTCTGCACCAGTTCTTTCACACAGTCAACATGTCCCTTGTCTGCTGCCCAGAATAGAGCAGACCAACCCTGTTTGTCTTTCACATTCACATCAGCTCCAGCTTTCACTATTTCTGTGACACAGTCCACAAGGTTTCTGGCACAAGCTTCAGTCAGTGCTGTATGTCCCTCTACTGTTTGTGCATTCATGTTGGCTCCAGCACTGATCAACTCCTTCACACACTCCCCATCTCCTCTCTTGCAGGAAGCAATCAAAGGTGTCTGCCTGCCCTTGGTCTTGGCATTGACATCAGCTCCTGCTGCCAATAGATCCTTCACACACTTCACTTTCCCTCTCAGAGCAGCATAATGAAGTGAAGTGAAGCCCTTTGCTCCATATTTTTCTGTCTTGGCTTTGGTGAGAGGAAACACACAATGAGAACAAGTCCCCTCCATCTTGGTCTCTCTTCAGCCTCTCAGTCACTCTCTGTGTTACCTGAGCTCTCTTTGTTGAGAAAGGCTGTTGTGAAAACTAAAAAGTCAAGGCCATTGTTTTTGCGACACAGTTGTCACAACCAAAGACGACAGAACTGATCAATACCAGATCAACATCAGACCTTCAAAGCATTGCCACCAGGCAGTACTTCCGAGGTTATGAGGTGTTGCTGCTAGGTGTTTGTCGTCCTCCAATTCACTGAAAAATACAACAAATTGACACACTGAACGACTTGGACTGCCAGAGAAACCTGACAGTGACAATGTGTCAGGCAGCCAGCTCACGCCATGGTGTGAATCCAGGAGGGACGTGAGGCAATGGGGAGTTTTAGCAACACGCTCCGTAGCCGCAACACGTACACGTAACTCGTAGCTTGCAGACACAACTCCCCTTTTTTGGAAGAGTCCACTTGATATTCTTGAGTCAGAAACCAGTAGAACAACCTGTAGAATCTCTGTTTTTCTATAAATTATCCAGTATCAAAAGGGCTCTCATCAAGTTGAGTTTCAATGTGAATTGTATTTTCACTTCCGTGGACTCTTCCAGAAAAGGGGAGTTGTGTCAGCAAGCTATGTGTTACGTGTACGTGTTGCGGCTACGGAGCGTGTTGCTAAAAGAGCCTATTTTGCTACGTTTTTTTTTCTTTGGGTGAAAACCCAAAACAATTGCGGATCTAGGACAATGTGGGGAACAAACAGCAGGGGAAACGTTCAACTTTGGGAATGGTCGTGTGGTTGTCCCAGTCCCCACAACCCCTCAACCCACCTCAGCATTGAAAAGTCTGGGACCTCAAACCTTCCCCTGTAGACGCACGCTGACCACGCAGTGGTTCTGTATGACCATGAAAATCGCACCACCCACACACACACCTGTTACGAGTAGCACCGCTGGTGTCGAAAACTGGTGGTGGCAAGTAACACGACTGGTGACATCTGACGTGTGTTTGTTGTTGTGAGTGACACCACCTTCTCCACTGAAACACAGTATCATCATGTTGTACACAGTTCTCGCCCTTTTTAACTTCAGAGGGCAGCACGTGTTGAGTTCCTTGTGCACTGTTCCCCTGCAATCATTCTTCCTTCGTTTTGGCCTGTTTTTCACACCTCCTCAGCTCCTTCTCACCACTGTCATCCAATTTTAATCTGATCTCAATCCGTTTTATTGTCACAAACGACGCAAGACCCCACGCACGCACCTTCCTCTCTACACGCAAAGTTCACGATGACGTCTGTTGAGCACGTTACGTTACGTCTTACGTTCTGACGTCCAGAATCTGACGTTCAATTGTGTATGAAATACATCTGCCTGTGACACTTGTAAGACACACAGCTTCCCACTTCCTCCTGTTTTAGCGTATATAGAGTCGAGAATGAAGAGGCCAAGCATTAAATGTAGGTTGCAACATAAACCACAAAAACATCATGTGAGGTTCTCTCTACCCGCGCATTCTACATCTATTGTCATTTTGCCAGGGTCGGTTGGGCAGCCAACAAAGCACACAGTTGCAGTGGCTATGGGGGCATGTAAAGCCGAGCTGTCACTGAGGTTCAAACGCTCTTGAGGATACGGGGATGGACCAAACCCGAGCACAGCTGCATGGCAGCTTGTTCAGAGCTTTTCGGACAGCATCTTCTTTCAAACAAAACACGTGCAGAAATTGAAAATCCAAGTTTTCCGGGGTGGGTGGGGAAAGTCTCTCATCACTCAGCTCCACTATCGCCCAGGAGGATGAGACTGACGTGGTTCTTCACATTGCGATACTTGTCTCTCCACCTCTGTGGGAACCCCTGTCTCAGTGCATTGTGCCACAGTGCGACCTGAAGACCCCCAGGATAGTGAGCATCACAGGCAGCAATCAGAGCCTCCACCACCTCTAACTCTGCCTGACTCACATGGACTTCGTTTTCCAGGTACAGGTTACCCAGGTAGAGCACCTTAAGTCCAGGTAGCTTCCCAGCCCTGACAGCTTCACTCAGACTCTCCACATCTTCCAAGTTCAGATAAGTGTTCACCAGATACAACTTCTCCAACTTGGGGAATCCTGGATGGTTGGGTCCTCCAAACAGATCCTTCAGACAACTAGTGAGAACATTTGTTCGCAGGTCCAGTAACTTCAGATGAGGCAGCTTCCCAACTTGTATGGCTTTGGAAAGGCTTTGTATTTCAGCTTTGTTCAAGTTCACAAAGAAAAAAAGCTGTTCAACAGAAGATTTTGTTTCAAACAAATTTTCAAACAAATCCTGGGGGACAAATTCATTTTCTTTGAGAATGTTCCAGATCATTCGGTGGTCTGTTCCATCCTTTGTGTAATGTTTCGGTGGAACATGGTACTGAACAAGGAAATGCCCAACCTTTTCAGAAAGTCCCGATGCAAACCTGAGAACCACTCTGTGTTCCTTAACAGAATCGATGTCTGGAAACAGCTTCAACAGCTGAGACTGAAAGACAATCAGAAAATCTTGGAAAAGCCTGAAAGAGAGCAACTGTACTTCCCAGGTTTTTAGGCGCGTAAGGTGCGACTCGTATTGTCGGTATGTGTCTGTCTGTGACATGTAACGCTGAGGGACCCCCCCCCTGAGGAGTTATGCCACATGTGCCAGGTTCAGGGCTGGAGCACATAATGCATTCTGATTGGCTGAAAGGCTTCGATGGGGCCTGGGAATTAGTATAAGTATCATTTGTGTACTAGCAGCCAAGGAGGCAACATCTCATTTGGGCTCTTGAGAGAGTAGCTATTTTGGTTTTCTTATGTGGGGGCAGCCATTATACCTGCATGGGGGCTGCCATTTTGTTTTGTGGCTCTACTATGGATATCAGATTACATGGATATAGGGCTGCCATTTTGTTTTACGGCTTTTGGCTCTGCTACAGATTTCTTCATCTATGGCCTGAGTGACATGTGACCTCCTGGTCATCTCATTTTTGTTTGTGACAATCATGATTCTGTACAGCAAGCTGGACACAAGCAACTTCATGGGTTTTCAATTTCAAAGTAAATTCCAATGATGAAATCCTCAAAGCTGTCACACTTGTCACACTCTGCAGGTTTAGTGCTCACCTCACTCAGAGTACTGATGTACTTTCCAGCACAGAACTCCATGATGAGGAGATGGTGGAAGCTGAGCACTTCCTGTTGCTCCTCTTCCCTTGGATCATCCTCAGTTCCCATCAGTAGCCCCAGTTTTAGGGCATCAGGGCCAATTTTATCCAGGATCTCAGCCTAAAAAGTCAAGAAATAGGTTGTTGGAATGACCTCAAAATTTTGCAAGACTTCAACTTATTTTCCTGTATGAATTTGTCCAAACAGGCAAATTGAAAACAGACCTGGTGAATGCATCTTCAAACTGACATGTTGTCAGAAAAGCCAATTCAAGTGTGCTCTCTGCCATTTGGATTCTCAAACCAAACACAGGAAAAGTGAGATATCAGGTAAAGGCAAAAATCTTACCTTTAAAAAAGTTAAATCTTTCTTCAGGTTCTTCAGGCAGGTCCAGGACAGCTCTCCCAACTGAATTAGATAAGTTTTTAAAGCTGTGTGCCACTCACCATCAGTTTTCATTTCTGACTTTCTTATTTCTTCCCAATCTGGGCATCTCTCAACAATGGCAGAAATGATTCCAGTTCTAGTTCTTGGAATGGAAACTTTTCTTTCAAACAGAACACAGATCATGTGGAGAAAGATTGGAACCTGCATGATACCATAGTCAATGCCCTTGTTTGTTGTCTGCCTCAGATTGCTCTTTGTGGCAAGTGCAATTAGTTCATTTTTCTTTTTGTCACTCGCCAAGTACTTGGTGATGTACTCTTCAACTCTTTCTGGATCAAAACCTGTGATTTCAGCCTCAACATCCATGTAAGGCCTGAGTTCAGCAACTTCTTTTGTGTCTCGGGAAGTCAGGAGCACAGAAGAATATGGCAGACTTTCTTTGATGAGACCATTTTCTATGTGTTTGTTTGTTCCTTTTTTGTACTCATCATACCCATCAAGCAGAATGAGAACAGACTGAGTCTGCAGCTTCCCATCAACAATCAGGTTTATCTCATTTGGTAAAACTTTGTGTCTTTTCAGAGCTTTATGCTGGCCAATGATAATGTCTTCCAAGTTTTGATTTTGTTTGACCAACTTCAAGGCAACATGAAACACAAAGTCAAACTGTTTGAGATCCTTTGATACTCCATTTGCCCAGGCCAGAGAAATGTGTTTCAGAGATGTAGACTTTCCTACTCCTCCTGCACCTGGAGTACAACCATAATGGGCATGATTTCTGTGTGCTGTTACTTTCTTTGATGGGCACCAAAACCAGTGCCAGGTTTTGAGAAACAGTAAATGCCGCATTGTGTTTTATAGTGGGATCAGAGGGCCAAGATATTCATTAGTTCAACCAAAGATGGGTGTGCAGTGCGGTCTTTTTCAGCATGAAGAATTACATCCATAAGTTTTGTGTGCAAGACAAAACACAACAGTTTACCTGTCACCATGATTCTTGTGCAGTCTGAAGGACTCCTTTGCAATATCTCTTCATTAAACAATTGGGTGATGTCAGAAAGTGGAGTTTTCATAAGTGAAGCAGTTCCTCTCTTCTTATTGATCAGACTCAGACTGGTGTAAATGTTTTCCAATGGAATGTAGTTTGGACTTGAAGTCCATATTTTACCCTTGGTTGTGGCAAATGGCTTCTCTCTCAATGACTGCTTTGTCCAGGTCTGGAGCTGCATCAGTCCTGTTGGTGTAGAAAGCAAGTGCAGTAAAATTGTGGAAATACTGGGGGATTCAAAAATCCAGTATATGGTTGAATTTTTCACTCAACAAAGCCAACAAGAAAAAGTCTTTTTCTTACTTTCAGTAGTGAGACCAGACCCTTCACCATCAGGACTGGCTTCTTCCAGCACATTGGGGTGACTTGCAGGAAGGGGTTGTGGACCCTGCTTCTCCAGTTGGAAAGGTAAAATGTTGCAAAATGTTGCAACTGTTGCAAAAATAGGGATCAATATTGCAGCAATAAACAATGAAATACATTTCTTTGTGAACCATTGTCTCTCATCCTGCTGTGTGACACCAGTTGCTTGACTGACAGCTTTCTTTGTGTGTGTCAGTTCATAACCCTTTCTGTTCCACCCAACTTGTGTCAATTGGGCATGTAATTTGTCAAATGCTTCATGGGAAGATAGTTGCCCATTTCTCCAGGTTTGGAGAAGTCTGAAGGCAGCATCGTTGATGTGTTTGTAGTCAGTGAGAGTTGATTCCACCTGTTCAAATTGTAGCCCCAGGACTGAGATTCCAAGTTCCCTCAGGCCTAAGTTTGGGTTGAAATGTCATTTTTTTAATAAAAAATTTAAAAATGGATACAGTATTTAAAAATGGATATTGGGCAATTATTTTGGTTACATGTGGATATTCTTGTGAAACAATGTGTAAAAGTTACATTTGGTCATTTGGGTGTGTACCAAATGAGTTCACAAATTGTAAATGTTGAGTGAAAAATGTAAGCATTTTTGACAAAAACATGTTACTGAAATCAGAGTGGCTGGATTCAGAATGACTGAAATGAGAGCAACTGAAATCAAAGCAACCAAAATCAGAGCAACAAAACCAGAATTTCTCAAATCACTGTAAGCTCCATGGAGCTATTTTTCCTTGGGTGGCAATTATATGAAAATATGGGTCTCTACTTGCAGGCCCCCCCTGAATCTACTGAGGAGCAAAACCCATGAAAGTAGAATCCTATGGTGCTGTTGTGGTTTTTCTTTCTTTCATTTGCCCTGATGAAACACCCTTGAGGCTTCATGGGAAGTCTTGGATGTTCCTTTTTACACAAAAATAGCTCCATGGAACTCGTGGTGATTTGAGGAAATGTTGGTTTCTCTGATTTGGGTTGCTTTGATTTGGGTTGCTCTGATTTGGTATGCTCTGATTTGGTTTGCTCTGATTTGGATCACTATTTTTTTTATCAAATTTCTTACCATTTCACTCAACATTCACAACTTGGGAACTCATTTAGCACACACCCAAATGGAACAAATTTTACTAAATGGAACTTTTATATACTGTTTCACAACAATATCCCCATATTAACTGAAAGATTTGCCCAATACCCATTTTTAAATTTTCTATGAAATATGACTTTTCAACCCTAACTTTAGCCCTACCTAAAAACCATACAAAAATTTTCAAACTCAAAAATCAAATGCCACCACTCAAACCCCCATACAAAGACTACATTTCATCAATATACTTCTTTCCCCTAGTATTTGTACTTTCTTAGATATGGAGCCATTTCTACATTCATACCCCATATTTTCTGCACTTCAAAATTTGAACTTTTTGACCTAAAACCCCCAAAATTCAAAGTTCCCTCATTCCTTCCTGGTGCACTATCCCCAACCCAAATTGAACCAGAGATTGTTGAATTTTCTTCAAGATCTTTGCATGGGCTCTTGCAAAAAAAGTCTTTGAACTCGTTTTTGTCATGAAAGAAAGACACTGAGACAACGAGTTGAAATCAAAATTTTACTTATCAAAACAAATGAGCAACCTTCATAAATTTGATAAACAACCACATCACTCATTCAGTTTTTAATTCTGACTCTTTCTTCGACACAGGATCAGCTTTGCGGGTCGTTAGTGACATTGCACCTTTACAAGCTCAGCAAGTCGTGGGGTCAGGGGGAGTCCAACTCAAACCAGGACAATTCTTGATCTGTTGACATGAGGGTGGTGAGGGCAGGTCCTGGAACATCAGAGGATCTGCGTCTGGATCTGTGTGACCTCACGAAAACGCAGACATTTGAATGGTTGGGAGCTCAGGCGAAGGAAGACATTGGATCAAAAAGAGCGTTTCGTGTGCTCTCAGGAGCTGAGTTGAGGCGTTTTCACATTGGGTGACACGCGGTCATTTTGTGTACTGACGTCAAAACTTCCACCATTGCGTTCAATGTTAAATTTTGACGCCAAAGTCAAGACAACAACCGCGAATTACCAATGTGAAAACCGCTTCATCTGTGGTTGGTTGGGGGTCAGGCCATAGCAGAGGAGGTCCAGAAGTGGTCTCTGGGTCACTACATGACTTGGTAAACATCACAGTTGTTGGGGGCAGACGCCCACGCAGATCCCAACGGACGCATACCCGGCGCGAGGGGGCGTGGTTAGGGTATGTCCTGGAGGTCTGCAGGGGTCCCTGGATCCACTCGATGACGTCACGGCATGACCCTGCGTGACCTCGTGACCTTGTAGACGTAGGCGTTGTCTCTCTTCATGCACAAATATCCGAGGCGGAACCAGGGGTTGAGGGACCTGCCCCTCCACTCAGGCCCATAGGTCTGCACCTCGACGTCCTTACGGAAGGCGAGGTTATTTACCATGGCATAGAGCACCTGCTGATCAGTGTTCATCAGACCGTGACGCAGGACTGCTTCAACGTAGTCCATGTAGAGCCTTGTCCACGTGGTCATGACGTCATGGCGTCCGATGAAGAAACAGCCGCAAACCCAGACTGCATTGCTCTTGAAGATCCGGGCACTTGACAGGCCCGGGTCACGTGGCACCACCTCACTGTAGGCGATCCTGGAGACGTTGAACTCTGGCGGAAGTGAGATCTGGAAGGGCTTGATCACTTCCGGTTTCAAGGAGCGGAAGAGGCCGATGTCAATCCAGGCGAAAAATTCAGTGTGTAACGGGTTCAGAGTCACAGTCTTTGACACCAGTTCATACTTGGCATGCATGGCACAGGGGTACTCTGGAATCTTGGTATTGGGAAGGAACTTTGGGTAAAATGGATCTGCAAAGATTTTGGCAGTTTGATTCAAGAGATTAAAGGACCACAGGGCCTTTCTCTCCACAACCTCAATTTTAGTTTTTTCACCAAGGCCTCCAGAATCTCTGATCTTCCTGAAAAGTTCAGCCACTGTTGGATCATCAAAGTACCCAACCATGGGGTTGGTGATTTTGGCAAAAATTTTGATCCATTTTTTGTAGAGGTCTGGTGTGAAGATGTTGGATATACTCCCCTTTGGGAAGCTGCCAATGTTGAAATATGCTGTCACCAGGGTCACCTCTGGATCTGTGGGAGCTGACCCAGCTGGACCTCCCTCTATAGGTGGCACCACTGGTACCCCAGCAGGGTGTCCCACCTCAGCAGAAGGGCTTTTGAGCCTCTGTTGTTGAAGAGTTCTGAAGCGCTCCTGAAATAATAAGCACAGGGCGATGGGTGCGTCTCATGCGCGGATTGTAAACGAGATTCCGCGACACCCGTTTCTGACGTAGACGTGAGCGTGGACGTGAAAACTGACGTTTAAGTCCACGTGTTGTGGAATAACAAGATCCACCTCACTTGAGCAGACAAACAGGAAAACAAGTCAGGCTGAAGTGAAACGTGGAAGCTGTTGTTGTCACGTGATAACGTGAAGCCAACCCTTCCACGTACACGTACACATCCATGTCCACGTCTATGTTCACGTCCACATCCACATACACGTCCACGTCCACGTCCACGTCCACGTTCACCTCCACGTTCACATCTACGTTCATATCCACGTTCATGTCCATGCCCACATTCACATCCACATCCACGTCTACGTCTATGTTCACCTCCACGTTCACGTCTACGTTCATATCCACGTTCATGTCCACACCCACATTCACGTCCACATCCATGTCCACATCTATGTTCATGTCTATGTTCACCTCCACGTTCACGTACACATCCACGTCTATGTCTATGTTCACCTCCACGTTCATGTCTACATTCATATCCACGTTCATGTCCACACCCATGTTCACATCCACATCCATGTCCACATCTATGTTCATGTCTATGTTCATGTCCACATCCACGTACATGTCCACATCCACGTCCACGTCCATGTTCACCTCCACGTTCACATCTACGTTCATATCCACATTCATGTCCACGCCCACGTTCATGTCCACGTTCACGTCCATGTCCACGTTCACGTCCACATCCATGTCCACGTCTATGTTCACGTCCACATCCACATACATGTCCACATCCACATCCACGTCCATGTTCACCTCCACGTTCATGTCTACGTTCATATCCACGTTCATGTCCACGCCCACGTTCACATTCATGTCCACATTCACGTCCACATCCACGTCCACGTCTATGTTCATGTCCACATCCACGTACACGTCCACATCCACGTCCACGTCCACGTCCACATTCACGTCTACGTTCATATCCACGTTCATGTCCACGGCCACATTCACGTCCATGCTTACGTCCACGTACACGTTCACGTCTACGTCGACGTTCATGTCCACGTCCGCATCCGCGTCCGCGTCTGCGTTCACGTCCATTTGAATGTTCTACGTTGCAGAACCTCCGTTTTGTGACACTGCCACCAAGACGTGCAACTCTCGCGGGGCCGGAGTTGCACGCCCCCCGGTGGGGGGAGCTCAACCCCTGGATCCACTACAGACGTAGTACAGCGCCATTTCCTGCACAATTCTGTGACGTCAACGCAAACGTAGCACACGTCAAACACGTGATCAGTTACGTCACATTGCAGAAAACTATGAGCTACACGCACTCAGCCCCTGGTTCCGCTGCAGACGTACTGTACCCACCTGATGTGAGGAACGCCAGACGCCAAACGTCACGACGCAGACGCAGACACACGTCAAGACGCCCACGACGGTGATTCCCTTGGGACGCACCATGTCTGTAGACGTCAGTACCTTCTCCTTAAAGACCCAGTGACGTCAAGGAAAACGTAGCACGTGACGTCAAACACGTGATGAGTTACGTCACAGACGCAGTTGACGCAGATGACGCAGGAAGCACACTGAAAAATAAAAATTTCCTGCCCATTTCTGATGTATACGTCTCAATCATACACGAAGTCTTGTTTCCGCTTCAGTTCTCAGCCAGGTGTTGTCGTCACGCTTCAATGATTTCTGCGCTGTATGTCTTTACCTTCGACAGTTGGTGCAGCCGGCGCGAAGTGTACTCGCTGTGCACAGGTGAATGTATGTCACCAAACTGTATGTCACCAAACTGTGTTATCTTCAGTCAAATGACTTTTGTTTGCTCCACAACGAACATGTCACGTGGTCTTAGATAAACTGTCCAAATATGGGAGCAGTTTGAGCACCTTGTGAAAACGCAATGCAAAACAAGACAACGTGAAAGGGCTCACACATTGAACCGACGTCAACGTCAAACTGCGACGTCAAGCAGCAAAACTAACGTCAGCTGCTGGGTTTTGACGTCAACTCAATATTGACATTGAGGTCAACTGCAAAAGTGACTGACCCTGGCCCAATGTGGAAACAACCCGCAGTCAGCGTCAAAAAGAAAGTTGCAGTTGACGTCGCGTTTTGACGTCAGCGTCATCAATATAAACCCTTTGAAGCAATGGAAAGAGCAGATTCTCGTATATTCACCAGTTTCCGACGAAGTTTGTCCACGAATACCGCTTGTGCATCGGGACGGTGGTGTGATCTTCCATGACCTCTTTGTACACTCAACGAGAACAAGGTCACCAAATCAGTCTGCGATTTGGTGCAGTCAGTCTGCGCACATGTCTTTGCTTCTCCGCGAGCAACACGTATAGTTCTTGTCGAAAGGTGACGGACAATTTTACACTTGTTTTCATGGAGTCCAAACTCCATGATATTGTGCAGGCAGGCAGTGACAGGAATGAATGCAATCTGAAGGTGCGGAATTTCGCAGACAATTGACAGAAGTAGTGACAGAACTCACACGACGGATGAAAGTCGTTGAAGAGAGGGTTAAACATGGTGCCCCATCGCTTCCATCTCAGCATGGTCAAAGCCGGTGTAGTCGGTGTGACAGCGACAGCCATGTGCACAACGGATCTTTGCTTGTAATTTGGATGTCAATGAGGGCCTGAAAGTTGGGCCAGAATATGACAGAAAGGTTGCGAGAATTATAGAGCATTCTGATGGAGTCGGCTTTTGGAAATAAATCGCGGAGAACTCATACAGAACAGCAAAAACTGAGTTGAGTGCGCTTTAAGATTCGTTTGGAAAAGTGACCTCTCTGCACCTGTGTTTCTTCTCTGTTGACTTTGTCTGGCTTTTCGCGCACATGTATTGATCAGTGTGTAGAGCTTTAATTGAACTGATATCGCGAAGAAATCGAACAAGGTGCCGTTCGTTTTTCTGCTCCGAGCGACTTCGGCGACTTCACTTTGGAATGAAATCATTGATGAATAGAGTCAGGCTCTCACTCCCCGGGGTTTCACAAGAAACGAACAGCACCAAAAACCACCGAGCTGTTCGTTTTACTCCAGTGGACTGAGTTTCTCGAGAGGCAAGTCGAACAAGGCCCGAGTATGTCACGTGCCCAGCGCGTGACAAGAAGCCAAGTACCTTTTATCTTGAGGTGTCGTGCTTGTTGATACTGTTGAGTACCCTCCTATTGCCATTGTCTGAGCTGGGAGTACACGTGCCCGTGTGTGGTACCTTTCAGTACCTCCAGCGGATCCAGGGTCAGAGAAGAGGAGTGTAGGCACGAGAGGTAGGTCAGTGTCTATGGTGGATGCAGGATAAGGGTGCACTCACAGTACATCAGATCAATATACATGGTCAGGGTGTACTCACAGAACATCAGAATACCAGTATCCAGGGTCAGGGTGTACTCACAGTACATCAGAAGATCCTATCCAGGGTGGGGTGTACTCACAGTGCACCCAACTTGGATACCCAACAGCTCAAAGACCAATTGTTGTCACATCTTCTTCACAAGGGTACATTGTGGTCTTTGCCTACAAACAAGTCAGTGCTATTGAAGTTCAGGTTTCAATCTCAGCATCTAAATGTCAAGGAATTTTCATGGATCCATGCCTGAAACCTGCAGACAGATTTTTTGCCTCAGGAACAATAAAAATATGGGAATTCTACCTTGGAATAAAAACTGCCCAATTGAGCACAAAATAATGTTGAGTTCTACAAATCAGATCTCATTGGTATTGGGGACACAAAAACCAATGGGGCTTTTGCCATAAATTTTTGTCAGGGACAAACCAAGGTAACTCAGAAATGCATGTGAACTTCAATGTGAACTTTGCACGAGTTGTTCCACTGTAAAGAAATGTATCATGGTTTCCAAGCTCTGAACAAGGATCTTTGCAAACACTCCAGCTTAGATTCTTTCATCAATGACTCTGACTCAATTTATGCATACAAAATTATAACTGGAGATCAGTTGATTATTCACACACCATATGGTAACAACATTCATTCTTGCAACATTTCTGACACAGATAGCATGTTCAACAATTTTCATCGGTGTTCATCTTTCAGAATAGAAGGAGCTAAAATGTATGCAGCTACTGTTTTGTTGAGGAATGGCAGTCACAGTGGTGGGAGAATAATAGCAGGACATATCAATGGAAGTGTTAGTGTCACAGCTTCAATTATCAAATACACCAACAGGCACTTGAGAATCATTTATATGATATCTTTCAGGCTGAATAGGTCATCTGACTCCACCATGATTTCCAAAATTTACAGGACAGAATGCAAGTGTGGTGTGTTTCATAAATTTCCATTCAATATTCTGCACTATTCTAACAGGATATCATCAGAGTGTCAGGAGTTCAACAGGGATATTACTGGTGATAAATCCTTCACTTTTCCTGAAAGTACAAAAGACCATGTGTTGACTTTCAGATTAACACAGGAAAACCTGATTCAATGGGACCATGAGTGCACTTTTCACTCACCTATTCAAGCAAAACACACAAAGACATATGCAGTGGTGACTGCTGTGGAGAAAATACAGCACCATATCTTGATTTGAACTCCTCACTTGAAACTCAGTTTGAAGCAGCCCTGGATTTTCACAAGAAATGTTATGTACATCCAGTTGTGCATTCCATGCAGTTGCCATTTTTATCAGCTTGAGAAGAGTTCAGTGTAGAAGTACAGTCATGAGGACTCCTGCAGACAACAACTTGATTTCTGCAAATGGATTGAACAAAGTACTGCTCTCCACCACCACCACCACCCAACCTTCTGCACCCTCTAGGGCCACCCCACAGCCCCACCTCATAAAATCTCCTGTTGTTTCATCTGCTTCACCCACTCAATATCCTGAGTCTGCTTAACATCCATCACACACAAACACACACACACCGAACCCGTCTCAAGTTTTCCTGACTCTGGTGTGAAGGTCTGTAAATGTTCTCTGGCCCTGGATGATTTGAACAATTCAGCTTTGCATTCAGGTTTTCTGTTTTGGCTTTGCTGCTGTTGAAATGCTGAGTCAATCAAAATGTAAAATTGCCTCTCCAAGAAAACAAATACCTGTTTTCCCACAGAAGTGCAATCTGCTTCAGTGATGTTGATTTTCCTACTCCTCCTTGGCCTTGTCACAAAAATAAAGTTGTAATTGTTGAATTCGCATTGGTGTCTTGTGAACAGCTAGACATTTGGCCAAACCAGAGAGAGACCAAACATTTGCAAACATCTTGGTGACAAAAATCTTTCAAAATTACCTGTGACAAGAATCCTTTGGGTTGCTGACTCTGTCAAGATTTGATTGAAAAGTTGAGAAACATCTGAGAGTGGAAGCTTTTTGACATCACTGGTACTCCTCTCCATCTGCAGCAAATTCAGTTGTGTGTAGATTTTCTCAAGGGGAATGTAGTTTGGAGTCAAGGTCCAGATTTTCCCTTTTGCTGTGCTGAATGATTTTTCTCTGAGAGACTCTCTTGTCCGTCCTGAATTTGTTTGAATACTGTATTGAACAACAAAACCTCATCACCAAAAAAATTCCAATAATGAATGCTTTAGAAAAGGAGCAGAAGATAAAGACAAAGACTCTCACTGTCTGATGCAGGACTTCATCACAACTGTGTTTCTTTCATTGGTAATTTACATTTCGAACAAAGACTTGTCACTTGTGCTTCCATATCCTCTTGGGTCGATCTCTTGTCACGCTGTTGCAAATTCACACACTTTGACCTGTCTGATACACATTTGCAACTGTCTTCTCTCTGACAATAAACTTCCAACTGTTCCAGCATAAAAACAAATATCACACTTCCAAGAAGCAAATACCAAAAGAAAAGTGTGTAATTGTCACATCATATTGCTATAATGGTATTTTAGGTGATACAGGTTCCAGTGTAAAGTTAAAAATGTCTGGTAAAGGAACACCACTACTTCCTTTCAAATCCATTTCTGTATGGTAGCACCTCTACTAGCCCGATTCAAGTATGCTCCCAGGTACACACAGTTGCCCAGACAAATGCCCTACCCACTCAAAGTCGCTGCACTGTATCCAGTCAACCTCATCCATCTATAGAAATCGCTCAGCCAATCATAGAGTTCAAAGAAAGCATAAATTTAGTTTGGATACTCTCTGCCACGTTTCAAGTGGAAAAATTTGCATGACAATAGTCAGCAGCCAATGACAAGCCCAGAATGCCCATTAATGATATGCATCACTGCACTTTCTGAATAGAGTGGCCAAAAAGCAGCATACAGTCTGTAGATCTTCTCTCTCTCTCTCTCTCTCTCTCTCTCTCTCTCTCTCTCTTTCTTTCAACCTGATAATGGTTTTCCTCCTGCTGGATCTGCTACCTGGGGAGCCCCATACCAGGCTGGTCCCAAGCAGCATGATTCAGACAACGTTCAGCAGGGATTCAGCAATGCTTTTTTCTCCAGTTGCACATCTCACCAAAGAGGCCACATTGAAGAGAAGCTTTATTCATGTTTTTTGCACTTTCTGCAAAGGCATTGAAACTTTACATTGAGTAAAATGGGATAAAATAGGGGATTTATAGGCATAGCAACAGACAGTGCCCCAACCAGCAACTCTTGGGGATATGTTTCTGCGATTAAAATGTACACAAAAATACTAGAGGTAGGAATCCAACATACAAAATTTATCATGCAAGCAAGTGCTGCTTTCATGGCAGTGGATGTTTGCTTTGATGGTGACTTTGATTCAATATTCAGTGCTTGAGCACTTACTTTTTGCACTATTTTGTAATACAGAAAGATAAGAACAAAGGCCAAGATTGTTTCCACAAAAACAAGCAGAGAAATTGTTGCTGTTGAAACAATAGTATGATTGACTGGTAAACACAATATTGTGTCTAATTCATGGTCATTTAATGTAAAATTCAAAGTGCTGGATACAATTGAATAGATGATCACTGCACTCAATGTATGTCCTGATATTTTTGCTGAAAATGAAGTTTGTTTGAATTTGCTTTCCAAAGGGAAGTGGACAACAGAGTATCTAGAAACTGCCAAAATTGTCATGTAAATTGTACTTGCCACACTGTAAAAGATAAAAAGAAAGCTTATGAAGGAGCAAAGAATGCTTTTTCTCCACTCAAAAGTATTTGTTGCAAATGAATCCCCAAAATGGATACTTGCAGATGCAACAGCAAGGATCATGATACAAAACAATAAGTATGAAGCAGAGATAGACAATGCAAATATATTGTAGGATTTCTTGGTGTTTTGATTTGGTAAGCTTGGTTTTGGATGATATTTAAGCTGTTGCACATTGTACAGCAAGCTAATAGCATTCAGAGATATTCCAAAAAGACCAATGGACATCAGCACAAAGGTTACAAATGGTGGTTTCAGCATACTGATGCAAGGCTGTGATTCTTTTGCACCACATTTGACAGTTTGCCGAAAGCAGCAGAAAACATTCAGAGAAGAAAGAACAACTATACTGTTCTCCATCATGTGGTCAAAGATATCTGCTGGCACAAAAGCAATGGGATTGTTCATCAAATCAAGGAGTCTCAATTTCAGGAGAGATGAAAAAAAGCAAGATTCAAGGTAAATCAATTTATTTTCTGCCAAGATCAATTTCTCAATGTCTTCTGTTTTGTGGAATGTATCACAACTGATCACAAAAATTTTATTTGCTTTCACATCCACATATTTAATCTTTGGGAAGACACCAAAGCATTCTCCAACCAACTGTGTGATGTTGTTGTCTGATGCTATCAAAATTTGTAGAAAGGCTTGATTTAATATACCCTTTGGACTGCAAATATGAAGGAGAGAATTGAGGGAGACATTTAAAAACTCAACACGAACAAACATGCTCAAGGTAAGCCCTAATTGTACCAAACTTAAAGCCTGGTTAAAATGTAAGAAGATATATTTGTGAGGCATAGTTGCTTTGATAACTTGTCCATCAAGTCTTCTGCACAGAAATGAATACAGTATACAAAAACAGGAGCTGGGGCACACTGCTTTGCTCAAATCACAGAATTCTTCATCATCATTTTCTGGGCAATCAATAATATTGTCACAAATGCTAAAATTTAGAATCTGGATGAGTGAATTTGCACAATGAAAAAATCCCAGTCTACTTGTTGTGATGCAAATATCTTCATCATATCCAAGAGGACAGTCCCAATATCCATCACAAACATATCTCCAAGGGACACAGTAATACCCCAAACACTTGAATGTAGTCTGATAAGGAAAATGTTTGCAGTTATCGAGATGAAATCCATTCTTACATTGCACCAAGAACCTGTCTCGTTTTCTATCCAGAATATTGTAGAAGCACTTTTCACAATTTTCCTTCTCTTCTGAAACTGCCTTTTGCCTTGGTATTTTCTTTGCCATTTTGTGTGTGTCATTGACAATTGTGCTTTTGCTGATATTTGGGACAAAAGATTGCGAAACTAGGTTTACAATTGATCTGTTTAAAATGTTCAAGCTGCAAATTGTTTCATCATCATTCAGAAAACAATCACTGACATGATTACATATTCTCCAGGACAAGATAATTGAACCATTTTGACAAAAGAATACATGATTTATTGAGAAAATTGCTTCTTGGCTATGAATTGTACTTGACATATTTGCACTGTTGAGATGATTTTCTTCCTTGGTGTTGCTTGCAGCACAAAAAACAGATGCCTTGTCCAGAATTTGTTGATCACAGGAAATCTTTTTCCAAAATAAGCTGCTAGAATGCCACAAAAACAACATAGTACATGACTTGTTTTCTGGAGACCTATTGTTTTCAAAAGCAGTCAGTCATGAAAGTTTTTCAAGAACTTGATGGCTGTGAAACAATGTGCTTATATTTATCTGTTGCCTTTTGAACTCTGCCAAGAATTTTAAATAATTGTCCTTTGTTTGAATCAATGGTAAGTATTTTGTTTGTGAGATTTCCTTGTACCACTCCAAAAACTTCACATAGAATTTCCAGGATTGTTCTATACTGTGAATGTTTTGCAAATAACTTTGCAAAAATAATGTATTCACAGGATTTCCATTGGTGAAAACATTCTTTTGTGTCTGCCAAAGAACAACACATCTGTCAATCCAAATGTGTCAAATCTCCTACATTCATGAGGTAATTCTGTCCAGCAAATACAAAACAACAAGAGAAGCATTTTTACCTCCCAAATTAGTCCAGCATATATTCCAATCACCTCATACATAAAAGAAAAGTGCAGTCCATTGTGTGGTTTTCTTTGATAATATTGAGAAATACTGCACTGGTACATTTCAATTTGCTCCTTCAAAGTCTGCATATCTTTGGTGCTGTGTATGGATGGAAGATACAATCCTCTTGATGTGCATTCTTCTCGTGCTTCTATCCAACTGATGAACTGATAAAAACATTCAGTTGTAAAATTTTCACACAGGTTTTTGAGCACTAAATGTGGTTTTACAAATGTTTTGTTCCTATTCAAACCCTTTTGCATAACATGAATGGTTTCTTTGTGAGGTAAAAGTGGTTTACTGATCAAAACATGAAAAAAACACTGATACTTATAGTTCTGTATCACTGTGAGTCTGAGAGAACATAAAAAGTAATCAAATGTTGGAATTACAATTTCAACATAAAATACTGGAAGCACAAACTGCAGGTTTGGAACTTTTTCATTGAATTGCAATTTCAGTGTTCCATTCTGATTGTTCTCAGGGAGATTTACTTTCACATGGGCACTGGAGATACCATAACCAATCTTGGATTCCAAGCTGACAAATTCTTCTAATAATAATGTTCTGTGTGAAAACACAAACATGTTAGTTTTGTTTGCAAATTTGTTTCTGTCAAGTTGGCTCTTTCTCCAGGCATTGGCACACAAGTGAACCAATGCAGGCCACAGGGCCTCTATTGGAAGCAGAGTTGCTGGGGAGAAGATAGTTTGACAAGAGAACAAGTGCATAAATATGGTCATCCAGCTGTGCCACAAATACATGGCAGGTTTCTTGGAATTCAGATGAATGTTGACAGATGATTGGTGGCCTGCTGTGGTCAAAGTGTCATGGTTAGTGCTGTTGTGATTTGACACAAAGTACATTTTCACGAAATGTGATTGGGAATTTGGTTGAAATGGAACATCACATGATGATCCTTCTTGTACAAGAGGATTGAACATTTTATCATTGGATGGTCTGTATATCTGAGTGCTGCTTGAAAATGAAGAATAATCTTTGAACACACTTTTGTAGAGTACTATGTCAGACTGCAGAGATATTATGTAGGGAATCATGTGAGTTTCTATTTGTAATGCTTTTGAACCCTTGAGTCTTCTTGATGTTGTAAGGACAATGCGATTGGTGATCTTAGAACCTTTCACACATCTTGAGTAATCCTTTAGAGTCATATCAAACAAAGAAGAAACCTGCTTTGCTTTGTAAGATTGAACCTCTGTTTTAAACACAAGAATGACACACTGAGACCCTTCTCTCAAAAAAGCATATCCATCAGAGCGAGACATTCTTGAGAAGGTATATTTTGGTTCATGAATAATGTGATAAACTTTGTGGAACACGTGGCCTGCATGGGAAAATACCTTCCACTGCAAGATGTGAGGGACACAGAGAGCTTTGCCTTCACAAAGCTGTACTGTGAATAGTAGTAACATACAATGATTAGGTATGCTGTTGAGACCTCAGTCACAATCATATGTTGTTTGAAGTCTGTGCTTTTGTTGTACATGGAGGAAAGACTGAGCAATTCATAACTTTCAAATTGCTTTGCTTGTTTGTCAATGACAGCAATTCCACCATAAATGTCAGGATTTGCTGGATCCCCTGGCCCAAAGTATTGCACATATTCAACACTGAGGTTGAAAGAGAGTTTTTCAGGTTGTTTCAACCAAAGTGTGTCAAACATTATGAAATTGTTGTCAGGGCAATGTTTTTCAAATACAACATTAAAAGTTGTGTTTCTTTCAAAGTTGCGTTCAACTGTCATCATTACGTCTTTTCCAGAGAATGACAATATTTCTTCATGAAGGCTAAATAGTGCAAGAACAATGGTTGCTTGAAAAGATGATAAAAGTATCTGGGGATCTACAGACAATTCAAACCACCTTTTTACACTTTCAATGGTTGGTCCATCAACAATTAGGATATCATGTTTGGATTTGAGAAGCAACAATTGGTATTTATGCACCTTCAGGTGATAAATTGAAATTTGGAATGAATGCTTGCCAAACAACACAAAGGTTTGCAAAATTGCTCTGTTCATATATTTATTTTGACCTTTACAAATGGACTCTGTTGCACATACTTCATTAGGGCACAAACTAAAAGACTTTATTGTTTGAGAATCTATGATTTGGTACTGCAATTTGAAAGTGGATGAGAACTTTACCACAGTCCAAACTGTAGCAATGTTGCTTGTGTGAATCAATGTCCAGGGATGCCTTTTTCCACAGAAAACATGTTCAGCACTTTTCCTGCTCCTATGTTTTGCTGGCTGAATGTACAAGAAATCTGCTTCATACCAAAGGAATGAGCTGTATGAAAATTCAAGAAAGGACATATTGAGATAAAAAGAAATGTGTTCCAAAAGTGCAAATCCTATCTCTTGCCTTTCAGTAGGAGTAAACATGGGATGTGGAAACAGGCAAATTTGGTAAGCAGATGTATGTCTCAAAACTGGAACAAAATATCTTGTGTTAATGTTGCAGGGATAAAATTCTTCTGTCCTGTGTGCAGGTATTATGTGTGACTCAGATACTCCAGACAGCCTTCTCACATCATGGCAGACAGAAAACAAACCTTTTGTTTCCATAAAAACTTTACCAATGTTTTTCAAATTTTTAACCAAACTCAAGAAGTGTGTTTGTCTTGTTATTGCTTGTGAGAACTTGTACTTGCAGACATTGAAAATTGTTCCTTGTATCTCTCCATTTTCTATCACAGCTTTTGATGAAACTAAGAAATCTATAAATTTTTCAAATGCCAAAGTGCCCTGTGATTTCCAAGTGGCCAGTAGAAAGAGGAAAAAGAAATACTTCAGTTTAATTTTTGCAGTTTTGCTTTGTTCCATTTCTTCACTTTGTTCTGATCATTCTTACATTTTCCTGTTGAACAGAAAATTCTTGCTTTTCATTTCAATGTGTGATGTTTCCAGTGTGAAACACTCAATGTGGCTTGCTGACTATACAGGGCAGATACCCCCTCAGCTTCCAGCCAGTTTTTATGTTCCATTGCCAGCTGAATCCAACACTGATATATACAGTAACTCCACAAAAGGGATTGTATCTCTGAATAGGAAATAAGACTCAATTCTGAAAAATTTACACAAAGCACTGAAAAATAATATTTTTCCACAACAGGAACAAATAGGCCAATGAAATAGCCAGGCTGAAAATTTTATGTCATGGACAGAAATTAGTACCATCAGTTTTGTCCCCCCAAAGGTCCATAATAACAGGGTTCCCACACAGGGGGCACAGGGCAGACAAGAGCAAAGAATTAAAGTTTGCCCTGAGAGAAAAGTAATGATTGTGGGTCACTGGGATAGTGACCCCTCAAACAGAGTGCAGAACAGGCCAATAATCTATCTCAGTATGGTCTGAAAACCTGACAAGCAGAATTGGCAGGGGGCAAGGATAGTGTGTGTAGGGGCAGGAGTCCAAACCTTAACTTCAAGGAAAATTTTGACAAGACAATAACTTTAGTGTCTACAAAGTGCAAACTCAGTGTGTTTTTACATGTTTTGTTGATCTACTGCAGCTGGCCCCTGGATCTGCTATGGAGAATCCCTGGATCAGCTGACAGCAAAGAGTATGAAAGGACAAAGTTGAAAACAGCAGCCAAATCTACATTTTGTAGCACATCACTCATTCAAGACAAAACTCACCATAAAACACACAATGTATTGTTTGGCTGTGAATCTCAACATTAGCTTGTCTTTCTCATCCAATATCCCCAATTGAACACATCAAAGTCAACATAGGGAAATTCATAGAGCTGTGCATGCTGCAGATATGACCTTTGCAAATAAACAGCAATGCACAGATGGATGAGCCAGGATTATGAAAGAGGGTACACATGGACACCCACAGGATCCAGGGAGGACCAGGGGACCTCACTCACAGGGTTGGAGGGGAAGTCGCCCAAGGTAAGACCTCATTGAGGACCCATTCAGGCAATCATCTCAGGGTTGAACCCAGCAACAATCTGGTTGGGTTCTTGCATACAGAGTTGAACCCAACCCAGTCATGGTGCAGTTGCACCCTCACCCCCAGGGTTGGACCCAAGTCCGAATGACCAGGCCAGGCCCGTCTCAAAACCAATCACACTTCAGTTTGACAAGGTCAGATTTCCATTAGCAAAGGGTCAGACTGTGTTAGACTGTCAGGACCTGACTGAAACTCATTCAGGTCCAGGTCAGCTTTCTAATCAGACCAGCTCAGACCATCACCTCAGGGTCAGACCCAAGTCAAGACCAGCTTGGGTTGCCTGACTCCAGTCTTAGTTCCAATGCAGTCACCCCTTGTGGGTGTGGATGTGGCTTTGTGTAAAAAACAAGATGGGAGATCTCATGGGGATTTGAATTTCGCACATGATGCCACATGACTGTATTGCAGTGGCAAAAGGCAACCACGCACACTTCAACACGCACTCATACAAATATAAAGCAACTCAAACACTGATTGCTCCAATTCCCCTTGTGTGGCAAAGTTTTGGATGCATTTGGTGCCAAACACAGGTTGTTATGTGAGGAGCAGTTTTGCTTTGTTCCATTTCTTCCCTTCATTCTGATCATTCTGATCTCTTCCTGTTGAACAGAGATATCTTGATTTTCATTTCAACATGTGATGTTTCCAGTGTGAAACACTCAATGTGGCTTGTTGACTATACAGGCCAGATACCCTGTCAGCTTCCAGCCAGTTTTTATGTTCCATTGTCAGCTGGATACAACACTGATATATACAGTAACTCCACAAAAGCCATTGTATCTCTGAACAGGAAATAAGAATCAATTCTGAAAAATTTATATGAAGCACTTGAAAATAATATTTTTCCACAACAGGAACAAAGAGATGACATTCCTCCATTGCACCTATTATGTAGTGTTGATGCAATGACGTTGGCATCAGAATCTGGACAAAAGTGCGCCACTCAAAATTATTTTCCTGGTCATGGGACCCCAATTTGGAGGTTTGAGTCACACGGCCCCAGGACAGAACCTCGCATTCACACATCCACAACAATGTTGAAAATAAAAAAGTGGGAATACAGAAATCTCTGCACTTTTGTGTGCACAGTTGCAGTATGGGTCGGATGTCCAGAAGGGTGAATATGGTTTTTCCTTCATGACACTGTGAGAGTCCCTGATGAGGTCCTCATACATTCGCGTTAAAAAATGAAATTGCTTTGTCGTTGAGAAACCACATATACAGAGGATGACAAACTTGATTAACTGCTTGATGATACCAACCTTTCAGTCCAGGGTATTTCAGGTTCCATTCAAACTCAAGAAAAAACCAAGCAGCAAGAATCAAACAATATTGATTGATGTTCAGTGGCTCAAGTGGTAAAAACTTGAGAAACATTTCAGTGTTTTGATTGCCAACCAATGGGTGTCATGTTGAAACTTGTCATCAGTATCAAAAACTTAGTTCTTGGCATCAAACTTGACAGCAATGAGGACTCCGGTGGGGTCCCCTGGCACCTATCCCCACTTGGAAGGTTCCCCATGCCACCACTGTGTCAAAAATTGTTTTGATGTGTATGATGAATGATTACTGTACATGTGTGAACAAAACAATGTACTCATTCTATATTTTTATTTTTTCTGCAATCATGAATTTTGTGAACGGAAACTGAAAAGGAAATTCCTCACAATGTTGCTGCCCACAAGCACTTCTAACTCTCAAGCAAGGATCTTCATGTGGTAATGTTGCTGTGTTTTGGCCTCATCAGGAACATCAAAGTCAGCAGCAGGACCCAAGAAGTAGCACAAATCACCCTCAAACCTGACTGGATTGCCTTTTGGCAGCCACTGATCACTAGCATACTTCACTCCAGTAAAAACATGCCACTGAACTTGCACCTTGCTGACTGGAATACCCAATTGATCCTGAACTCTGAGCTTCACTTTTCAGAACTGTGTCATCTAACTCATGAACAAAAACACTCAGTTTGTCATCAGCTGCACTCACCTGAAGCCACTTCTTCATTCCACCATGAAACAAACAAATCATGGCATTGTTTTCACCCATCTCATCAAACACTCTTGCCTCATTTAGGATCTTTCTGAACCTACAACCATCACCTTTGACAAAGAGTGAAGCATCACTAGGCTTCCCATTGAAATGATCCAGCAGAACTTTTTTGACATGTTCTCCCTTATCTTCCTTCAGTAGCTCAAATGTGAAGCCTCCTACCTCTACCAGAAAAGATTTCTTGCTGACTTTGATCTTGTCAGGGGAGCCATCTAGCAGAAACATTGGAGAACTTTCATCTTTTGTCAGAGCCTTCTTGGACTCTACATCAATCAACTCAAACTCTTCAGGCAGCCAGGCCAGCTCTCCACGATAAATTAATATTTCCTTCAAACTCTCAACACTGACAAAGTCCTTGACAGTCGTACTGATAGTTTTGTTGTTCAGAACAACCTGAAGATCACGTGCTTGTACATGCTGCTCTACGATGGTGATGACGTCATTCTCGCTGATCTCCAGCTCTTCCAGGGAGTCGCCATCTTGGAGCACGTGATCTTGACCTTGGATGAGATGAACTGGACCGTCAATTGTCTTCTGATGAAACAGGAGCATCTGCAATGGAATTTGGGTATTTTGTTGGATCTTGACCTCGCCTGTTCAGGTTGGAACTTGTTGCTGAACCTGATCTCACCTTGACCTCCCTGATGGTCATGTGACCATGAACGTCAAGTTGCGTCACGTCGCCCGTCGACGTCTTGAACGTGAGACGTCGCTTTGCCTCCGCCATTGTGCATCACGTGTTCTCTCGTCAAAGGCTTCAGGAGAAAAGGACTGTGTGTCACTGTGTCTCTGTTTTGAGACAAGGCTTGTCAATATCTGGTTCATAAACAAGAGCATGACAGAACACACAGAGCAAAAGAGCCAACAATCCTCAACATGAATGGTCACGGACCTGCTTTGGAGGACAACACACAATAAAACACGCGTATGATTGAAGACTTCATCTCTCTGCTGAGGTTGAGCACCTCTTGTTTTGTTGAAGTATTGTGTTGACTCACGTGGAAGTCCCATGCACAGCTGTAACCCAGCAACAGCCTGTGTAGTGTAGATTTTCTGGCACTGAGGTCCCTATTGATGTGTTCGAAAAGCTTGGTTCTCTGCAATGTGTACGGGCAGATAGAACGCGCCCATTGTAACAATGCAAACCTCGCACACGAGAAATACGCGCCCATCTTCAGCTTTTCCAAATGCGGAGGGGGGGGGACTGAAGTGTATTTTTGTTGCAGGTAAAACATGGTACACTCATTGTGAGAAAGTTTAGGAATGTTGAGGGAGTTTCCCAAAGTTGTCCCAATTCATTTGAACACAAATTTTTACTGTACAAACAACATTTAATGGCTCACTTGTGAACAGACAACACGCAGAGTCACTCACTTGATTCATTGTTTGATTGTGCAGATTTAGAGCACAGGGAATTTCAGGTCCCATTTAAACTCAAAAATACACCCAGCCAGCAAGAATCAAACACTGATGTTCAGAAACTCAAGATGTGTTTGATTTTTGATTCACTGTTTGACGATGCTGACTTTGAGCAAAGTATCTCAATTCTGTCTCCAAAGCCATTGACACTGACCAAACAGCACCAGTGTTCATCCAGACATGTGGTGAAATTATAACATACCACAATGAATGCAATTTTTGCGTCAATCAATGGGTGCCAGGTCAAATTTGATGGACCTGTAAAAATTTGGTCTTAGTATCTTGAAATGTTGACATGACAAAGTTGAAAAGAGTTTCATGTGAATGATTTCCTGTGACTCCTTATTCACCATGGCCACAGGTTCAGTGTTGTCCTCTCGCATGGAGCATGCACCTTGCTCTGGAAACTGAGCTTGTGTTGCAGCATGACCAGGTGAAACAAGCAGGTGCAGTGTGGCTCATGTCAGAGGGTCACTCTGAGGACTCGAGGGGAGACAGGTTTCTCAAAGTGAAGACATCCCACTGCAACTTTTCTTCAGTGTCGAATGTTGTGCAGGGCTAGAACTCTCGAAGTTTTTTTTTGTCATCGATTGTCACTCCAAATCAATGAGTCATCTATCCATCGATTCATGGTGCTTGTAGCCACGCTCTCTGGCATTTTCTTTCTTGCAGCCTGGAAACCAATGTCACTGTGATGTCACAATCAAAGATGCATACAGGTCTGCTGGTGCAGGCCTAAATGAAGGTTGATGTCACAGGCATGACGTCATCTTCACCCAATGGGGTCTGGGTCGAATGACATCACTGTCAGCTGAAGTCAGCCAAATTTTTGATGTGGGTAACAAAGTTAATGCAGTCCAAGACTGGTCATCAAAAGCCGAACAGACTATTCCTCAAATCAAGCTTTATAATGTAAACAAAATTGACATCCACCCCCAAGGCATATGTTCATTGAAAAAAAATCACATCACCAACATGTGATCTTTACTCTATCAGCTGGTGCACTTGTGATAACAACAGAACATCACACAGGAGCAGATCAAGCGAAGGACCTGCTCCCTCAACTCTCAGTGAAAAGAAACAAACACAAGCATTGTTGGAGTGTCAGAACTCCCCTGTGGTCAAAACTACCCAACGATCGTCCATGTGGAAACTGCCCATAGTCGGTCATATATCTCCACAATCCATCAAATTCCGTGTCAAAACTGCCTGTGGGGAGTTTCTACTTGGACGATCGCCGTGTGGAGACGTCCTTGTGCAGATTTGACAGCACTCAAAAATGTCCCGCTGTGTCCTTCACATAAACATCATGTTCTCTCAGGGCACCCTCAAGGCCTGGCACACACATTACATGTTTTGACACTGGTTTGACCCTCACTAATGTGCCATCAGGATTGTATATGGGTTGAACTTTCAAGTTTTCACAAAATAAACAAGGCAACAGGTGTTCTTTCAGAGAAAATCTCCCTTCAACTTCCATTCCTCCTTGGTCAACATTTGTCTTGTAGAAATCTACATGGTTTGCTTATGAGTCAATGAGAGTCCCTATGGCATGTCATTCAGGGTCAGAATTCTCAACTGGATGCTCTGTGCATGCCCAGCCTCCCTGGGAACCGGGCATGTATTGCACAATGACAAGAGGTACGGTTAATTGTGGTGTGGCTCGTTACTGTATAGTCTTGCTGAGGGCACCGGGTAGACAGAGAGTGTCAGTCAGGCGGTTGGGGTCTGAAGATTGGGTCTCTTCTTCCACTCTGTTTGGCTCTACTGTGCCATGATCCTTGATCGGTGGTGGTGCGGCTCGGTCCTGTGGTATGGCTGTCGGCATCAGGCGCACAGGAACAGTTTGTCAGCAGTGTGGGGTCTCAGCAAGGGTGGGCCAAAGTCTTGAGGGCTCTGCAGATGCAGTGCCTTTGGTGGTCATGTCCATGACATCATCACTAGGCAATGGCTGTCTGGTGAGTCACTGGGACTCCCAAGATATGTCTGTGCATCGGCTCGTGTGCGACTCGGAGTGTGACCTTTCATCCCAGATGCTCCCAGATGCTCCACATCCACCTGCGGATCCTCACATTCCGATACTTGTCTCTGCACCACTGTATGAACTCCTCACTCAGTCCAGATTTCCACAGCCCGAGCCACAGCAGCTCCTGACAGTGAGCATTGCAAGCAGCCATCAGGCTCCTCACAACCTCTTCGCAATGGGAGGCGGGTCACTCCTCACCTGCACCATCATGCAGTTGATCAGCACATCGCGATACTTGTCTCTGCACCACTGTATGAACTCCTCACTCAGTCCAGTGTCTCGCAGCCCGAGCCACAGCAGCTCCTCACAGTGAGCAACACAGGCAGCGACCAGAGCCTCCACCTCTCTCTCCATGTCACTCAGGTCATTGAAACCCAGGTTCAGCTCCTTCAGTTGAGGCAGCTTCCCAGCCCTGACAGCTGCACTCAGACTCTCCACATCCTCCTGGTTCAGATCAGTATTATGCAGATCCAGCCTCTTCAAACTGGGGAATCCTGGATGGCCAGGTCCTCCAAACAGATCCTTCAGGCAGCCACTCAAGATGTTGCTTCTCAGGTCCAGCTGCTTCAGCTGAAGCAGCTTCCCAGCCCTGATGGCTTTAGTGAGGCTCTGCAGTTCAGACTTACTCAACCCGACTCTCTGGATGTCAACATGATTTGTATCCCCAGGGATATTTCTGAACAAGTCTTTTGAGAAAACTTCATTCTCTCTCAGTATATTCACCACCCGCCTCGGCCACAGGTTTGAACCATCAAAGTGATGCTGACTGATGAAGCACCCAATCTGCTCTGACGATCCAGATGCAAACTTGAGAACCTCATAGTGCTGCCTCACAGCGTCAATGTTTGGAAACAGCTCCAACAGCTCAGACTGAAACAAAACTGTGACCTCATGTACTTTTTCTGTTGTGTTCTTTGTTGTTGTTTTTGACATTAGCATGACATTATCTAGTGAAACAATACAAACAAGAGGATGAAGACTTTTGAGAGCATTTGGAACTTCACACTTCAATAAAATTTGTAGCCACTTTTTCCCTCAAGTGAACACCAACCTCACTCAGTGTGCTGACATACTTTCCAGCACAGAACTCCATGATGAGGAGATGGTGGAAGCTGAGCACTTCCTGTTGCTCTTCCTCTTGTGGGTCATCCTCAGTTCCCATCAGCAAACCCAACTTCAGGGCATCAGGGCCAACTCTCTCCAAAATCACTTTCTGAAAAGAAAATTGTGTCTTGTAGAGTCTGGGCAATCAATGGGAGTAATTTGAATATCACAAAACACAGAAACAATAACACTACTAAGCTGATGCTTGCCTTCAAAAATACCAAGTTTTTGTTTCCTTCTTGCAGTTGTTCCCATGCCAACTCTCCAAGTTTGACCAGAGCTGTTTCAAGAGCTGCCTTCCACTCTTTCATTGTCTTCTTCCCTGACTTCCTGATTTCTTCCCAGTCTGGGCATCTTTCAGCAATTGCTGCCACAATTCCAGTTCTTGTTTTAGGTAGTGACACTTTTCTCAGGAACAAAACACAGATCATGTGCAGCATGATGGGAATCTCCATGATACCATAGTCAATGCCCTTATCAGTTTCATTCCTCAGCTTGCTGTTTGTGGCAAGTGCAATAAGTTCATGACACTTTGTGTCACTTCCTAAGTACTTGGTGATGTACTCTTCAACTCTTTCTGGATCAAACCCTGTGATTTCTGCTTCAACATCCATAAATGGTTTGAGTTCAGCAACTTCTTTGGTGTCTCGGGATGTCAGAAGGATACAAGAAAGTGGAAAGCCTCCACTCAAAGTGTTCTGAACATCTTTACTTGTTCCCTGCTTGTATTCATCATATCCATCCAGCAAAAGAAGAACTTTCTGATTCTTTTTCCCTTCAAGTAGTTTTCTGATTTCTTGTGGAGAAGAAGCTTGCCTCTTCAGAGCTGCATGTTGCTCAAGAATCATATCTTCCAGAGTTTGATTGTCTTTGATTAGCTTCAATGCCACATGAAATACAAAGTCAAACTGTTTGAGTTGTTCTGACTTCTCATTTGCCCAGGCCAGGGAGATGTGCTTGAGAGATGTTGACTTTCCAACTCCTCCCACTCCTGAAGTAAAATGTGCATCAAATTGCACACATTTCACATGATGATACCATCACAACTCTTGATTGAAATGACAATGAACAACAGAGAGCAGGAATGAGTAAGAAACCAACCAGAACATTGTTTCTAAACTGACTTTTTGTTACCATTGATCAATCATGTGATTCCCTTCATTGTGCAAAGGCACAAATTGTTTCTGATAAAAAGGATATACCTGTAACAAGAATTCTAGTGCACTCATCAGGGCTCTTTTTCAAGACATCTTCACTGAACAGCTGGGTGATGTCAGACAATGGAACTCGGCTGACTTGACTGGTCTCCCTCTCTTTCTGAACCAAATTCAGGTTGGTGTAAATTTGCTCCAGTGGAATGTAATTTGGAGTCAAAGTCCAAATTTTTCCCTTGGCTGTTGCGAATGGTGACTGCTTTGTCCAGGCTTGGAGCTTCTTCAATCCTGCCACAGATGATCGACAATATTTGAACAAGTCAGTGGGACATCAAAAACAGGCAATAAACCTCAAGTTCAGTGACATGAAGAAAAAACAATTTCAAAACAGCTTGTCTCAGTTTGGTACACAGAAGCACAAAAGCCTCTGAAGCAGATGTTTGTTTTCTTCTCCAGATCTGGAGAAGTTTGGAGGCAGCATCATTGATGCCTCTAGAGTCAGTGTGAACTGAGTTGACTTGTTTCAGTTTCAGACCAAGAACTGTGACCCCCAGTTTGTGAAGATCATTGGCATCAGTGATATTTCCTGACAACTCCAGCAGGTGTTCATCTGTCAGACCTGAAATTAATCACATCTGGCTCAAGCTTCATGTTCTCATTCATTTACACAGCAAGGAAGTATCTCAATTTGGCCTTCAGAATTACTCTCTCACCACTGGCTGTCTGAACTTCATATTGAGCAGCTGGGTCTGGTCTTTTGAAGCATCTGTTCAGAAGGTTCCCCATTTCTGCTGCTCTTTCAGATCCCCAAAAAGGAACAAGAGACTGGCTCGTTTCTCAAATGATCACAGAGAAGAACAACAACAGTGGAGAATTGGACTCAAAGTGTACTGCAGATTGCTTTTCCATGAACAATGTTTGATTCTCTAAATTGGCTGAAACTCAACCCCAAAATCAATGTGATTGGTGCTCAAGTGATCGCTGAAAGAAACTCAATACTTCAGATCAGCCTGTCACCGATCGATACATCGATCAGAGGGAGTGAACAGCACATTTCACAGTGTGATCCTTTGTCGTCTCAGATAATTGGTTCTTACCTGATCACTTGAGAGAAACTCAACACCACAGATCAGTCTGTCAAGGATCAATATTTCAGTCACACAGGGACTGAACACCTGGGAACTTGACCTGTTGAATTAGAAATTATTTTTCTGTGAGAATTCTTGCTCTACTAATTGGACGAAACCCAATCAATAAATCAATGGGATCCATTCTCAAGTGACAAACAGAACCACAGCAGAGACAATCTGCAGCACATGATCCTGTTCAGCTGGAGATTGTGTTTCAAAAGCCAATGTTTGATCCTTTCAATTAGCTGCCACCAAACCTAAAATTAATGGAATTGTTTCCTTGAGAGAAGCTCCCACCAGTGGAACATGTTTGCAGTCCATACTCTTACAGAGTCATCAGCTTTGTGCGTAAAGTGCACCTTGATCACCCTTTGTTGCCCAAACACAACCCAAAAAGTGATTGATCTCAAGAGATCACTGACAGAACTGTAATCCAGCAAAATCACAGCTGATGATCAATGTTTTTCAGAGAGAGTGCACAGTGAGGCTAGGGTTGACCATCAAGCAACTGAAGAGTTTTGGTGCACAATAAAGCTATGAAGATTACAGAAGAGGTGTGTCACTCACTCTACAGAAGTCACAGAACGCGATTCTCCACCAGAAATGTCACCTGTTCAGTAGAAAACTGGATTCAAGTGTTTTGCAGATGCGTTTCCACGAACAAATGTCCAACTTTACTAACGTTCAAACCCAAAATCAAGAATAATGATAATTGGTTCTCAAGTGATTGCCGACAGAAATGCAACACTGTAGATCAGTCTGTAAAAGATCAATTGAGGATCTCAGGGAGTGACCACATGTTAACATGTTTAACTGGAGATCATCTTTCTGGAAACAATGTTTGGTCTGCAAATTGGATGAAACTGAACCCAAAAATCAATGAAAAATTCACAGTGATTGATCAATATGGAATACACAGTCAATGAACAGTACAATTCACAGCAAGATCCTTGGTATCACCTGGAAACTTGACAACTTCAACTGGAGATTCTGTTTCTGTGAGGAAATTGTTTGATCTGTGTATCTGGCTGAAACCTAACCCAAAAATCACTTATTCTCCACTGATCACTGAGGGAAGCTTCCAACTGTCCAATGAACAACCTGTTTCTTACAATATTCTTTTCTCTGGTATCTCCGTCAAACTCAACATGTGGTGAACAACAAAAAGCAGCTGAGTTGGTGCTTTGATCATGTGTGGCTAAAATGTAAACACAGCCCCCTGTTCAACAACAATTACATTTTTCATCTTGAAACACAGATTGGTGAATAATGATTTTAGAAATATCTAGCACCTGGCACTTGTATTTGTAACCAGTCCAAATATAACTCAGGATATTTTACCTGCAAAACGTGCAATTCAGTGCAATGGAAGTGGTCATTTTTAGGTGATTTGAGGATGTTGCGCTGTAGGTTGCTCAATTTATTGAGTGACCAAAACAGGGCAACCGAAATGCTTTGTTGTCTGTCTTTGTTCAAATCACCAAATAGCATCATTTTGCACCTGACACCAATTTTACTGGGAAGCCAGCAAATGATAATTTTTATCAAATTAAACATGGAGCCCATGATCACCACAGGAACCCAAACTGCAAGCTCAAACACACAAATGCCAACACTGGAGTTTCCTGAACACACATGTGTCTCAACAATCTGCTGTGAATCATGTTGTCTCAACACAGACAAAAATGTAAAGAAAAACAGAAAAATTACAAGGAGATCAAACAGAAGCAGGTGAACATACAAACTGAAAACAAACATTTTCTAAGATGCTGCAGAGACAACTGCTGCATCACACTCAGCTCATCTGCTACTGACATGTGTTCATAGTTATTCTTGTCTGCTGAAGCGACCAGCCAATTAAATTTGTGTTTTGTTTTTCCAAACTAATTTTCACTATTTTGTGATTTTTCTGTGAGCTCAAGGTAATTAAAAGTGCAACACAAAGGGTGAGCAAAAATGGTGTTTTGTCATTTTAATTAACTTGTGTTTGGGTGAAATGCTGCACAGTGTTTGCAGCACAATGGGAAACAGCCACTGGATGAATTGCAGGAGCCAAGTTTTCCTTGTTTTACTGTGGGTGGCAGTGAAACATGATATTGTTCTTTGTTGTTTGACATTTTCAGGCTCTTTTGACAAACTGTGAATTTGTAATTTTGGACAATTTTGTCTGTTGTCTAAGGAGAAGATGGAGACACAGAATCCGAGTGCAACTGGTCAGTGTTCTATTCTGCATAGTGAGTATTTTGGGGGGATTTCACAGCTGTTTGCATCTGAATTTTGTTTTGGAAATCATGGTGTCAGACAAACATGAATACAAAAGGGAAAATCCACCAAACTGAGCACACAAGTACCAGAGAAAAGATACAAACAGCAGCAGTGCTAAAAAGGAGACTGGCTTCCATGGGTGCTTTGTGCTTGATGTTTTCCACTGTATTGTCTTTACAAGCTCTACAAGATGATCTGAAAGCAAATAGTGTAGCAGAGAAAAATAGGAAGGCAATGCACAAAAAGCATTATGCTAAATATGTGGAAGCTTTCATTTCTGACATAATTGACCAAATGAATATGGATGACTATGAAGGTGTGCTGAATATGATGAAATTTACTTACTGCACTTTTTTATTCACCCCCATAAGAATGGCTATTACAGACTACTCATTCCTACACTACAAACTGTTGAAGGCTTTGTTATTTTACATCAATTCTGATCTTCAGCCAACACATCATTCTGCACACTTTCTGCAGGTGGAAGAGGTTGTGTTTTTCCTCAAGTTGGAGAAAACGTTGGCTTCCAACATACACCTAAATGACTTTAGAATTTTTGGCTTGCACTCTGTGTGTCAATACTTTTTGAAAGTGACCCATTTTCACACTCATCCTCAGTTTGAATTCAAATTGTGTGGAATTTATTCATCAACAAATATTTATCCACCTTCCTCTGATATTCAGGTGCTTCTTTCATTTGGAGTGCACCACAAGAATTCATTGAATATGCATGTCATGTTTGATATAATTGCAAGTAAAGTCATAGTGACCACCAAATTTGAGGCAGAAAAGCCAAATAAACCACACACAGTTTGGTTGTGTCTTTTGCAAGAAATCGAAGAGAGTTTTCACTTTGTGTCAAGCAAACTAATGCAGGTGAAAATTCGTCTCAATTGTTCATTAACACAAGCAATTGTGTACAATGGGCCTGGAATTTTCTCAAAGTGGACAAGTTTCACAAAAGAAGTCCTGTGCTCAAGTTTTCAATGCTTGATGCAAATATCTCAGAAAGAGTTGGCACCTGACAAGTGTCACATCCGCTACTCACCACAGGCACCAGCACAGAAATGGCAAAAAAACCTCACAGTTGGACAGAGAGGTTTGTACAAATATAGACTACGTCTCAATAACAAGCAGAACTTTTGGTCTCTGATGATAAGAACCTCTGAGTCTAACCACATCAATTTGTCAATAGCTTACTGGAAATTCAAGGGTAAAGAGCACCCTGAGTGTCTCCATGGTGGTGTCAGTCTATGTGAGGAGACACAATCAGGCCAAACTGAAAAGGAAACACTGTGTTTAAACAAACGAAAAGCAGCTTTGTTCCTGAGAAATGTGTACACCAACACAGCTATGTGCACTATTGTCACCTACACCTATGCAAAATATGGATCTCTGGGTTTCAGGATCATGATTTCCAGTACTGCTTGTTCTCTTGTCAAAATGAATTTGTGCAAAAAGAGGCAAGAATACCTCTCACTTGGGTTGCAAAATTCTGTTGTGAAAACACTTTTAGGCAGAAGTTCCAGACACTACAGCAAACGTATCAGTCAGTTGGAAGACAGGCAACACATAGATATTAAAAAAACTTCAAATTGTACCATGGTTGATGTTTTTGTCAAGTTCGATAGTCACTGCAGTATTGTTCCCATTTCAGACACTGAACTTGGGTATTTATCTTATAAATCATACATTTTCATAACTTACAGACAGGACACCAATCAAATGTTGAAGTATCATTTGAGGGGAATTATTGCAAACAAATCAGGTTTTGAAATACAGCCCTACATGTCATTGGTACCATACTTTACCATTGCTGGAACAGATATCTATCACAACAAACAAAGGGACATTCATATCATTGAGATTCATAAAACTGGAATGCATGAAATCTCAAACCAAGGGTACAATAGTGTTTACAACAAATCCTTGTTTCCACCCAGATTTGTTTCAGAGAGATCATTTTATCCCTTCATGCACCTGTTACCACGGCCAAGAACAGACTGGATATTTCAGTCAACAATGTACAGCAGAACTCCCACTCACAAAGGTTCTCCACAGTTTTTACTTTCATTTCATGGTGATGCCAGTTGGCTTGAGATTTGTATCAGTTTCTTGAACATAACAGGCAAAGGTGTGTTACAATTGAATTTGGGTGGTGAACCAATGCCAGTACTGAAACTACCCAGCCAAGAAGCTGTTGTCTTTGAAATCAACAAAGACAATCTGGTTGGGAGAAATCTTCAGCTGCAGATTAATGTATCATTGAAGGTAAATTGGACTGTACCATGAGTTTTCTTGGCAATTTGAGGGGTGCTATTTGGGTTGCTCAATTTATTTCATGACCCAAACAAGTGACCCAAGCAGTTACATATGGGTATCAAAACTGAAAGCACTCACTCTGGTGGTCAGGGTTCATCACACAGAAATAGCTCCATGGAGCTCGCAGTGATTTGAGAAACCAGAATGCAAGCGACTGAAGCACAGCAACCCAAGCACAGCGACCTTAACACAGTGACCCCAAAACAGCAACCAAATCAAATTGAGCTAAACACAGTGACATGAAAACAGTGACCCAAACAGAAAGAAGTAGATGTACAAATGATCACTTTTAACAAATATTTATGTTACTTTCATCACTGAGAATGTACCCAAATTATCTGTACATTGAAACTTGTCACCAAATTGCATATAAAGCTGGCAAAAAATCTTGTCAATTTTGAACACTTTCCAAAAATCCCAAATTTGTACCCAAACTTTGGTGCCACCTAAAAACCATTCTTGTGTGCGGTTGACCCCAGTTGGGCTCTCCCTACACTCGCCATCGCTTACAGCACTGCGGTTGTGCAACCTTGGGTTCTGACTTGGCTGCACTGGAGTGAAGAATTCAGTGAGAAGTGCAAATGTTTATTCTGGTAGAGAAGACTCTCCTGCATGGGGTGTCGTATTTATTTCTTAAATAGAGTAGTAGAAGGTGCTGCTTGGTGGTGCAGCTTTGGCTTTGTGCAGCTCCACCAAAGCAGCTCTACCAGGTAATCAGCTCTGCGCCAAAAGCTGGATTGCTTGCGTGGGAAGATGCAACATCTTCCACATGACACCAGGTATATACAAAGTTTTAAAAATGAAAAAAAAATCAAATGCCACCAGTCTAAAACCCAATCAAAGAAAACATTCATCAACTAGCATTCTTTATCAAAAATTATACCACCTGAGGTATCATCCACTTTGTGCAGTGAAGTCCAAAATGTAGCAACTCAAAAAATTTGAACTTTTGCCATCAAAAACCTAAAAATGCCAATTTGACAAATTCCTTGCCTGTGCATTATGCTTCACCCACACAAATTCAAAAAGACCCAAAAGATCTAATTTTGAAATTTATTTGAAATTTACCCTCACTATGAAACTGCTGTACACACATATTTGGTACAGGCTGCCTGCAGGTGACTTATTTGGTCACCCTGTTTCTGTCACTGCCCAATTGAGCTCCCAAAACAGCACAACCTCCTGAAATCACCTGAAAAGGGTTCAGTGGTTTATTTGTTGTGTTCTTGGTCCTAAAGAATACACACATCTTCAAATTACAAAATGAAACAATTTTGATTATGTCAGTACAAAAAATATAAATGTGTTTGCAATTTGAAATTTTAGGATGTGGATTGCTATTTTGTGCTGTATCTTGAAAATGAGACAAAGACAGCATATTGATTATTTTGACCATATTGGAGGGGCTTTCAGGTGAAGTGGGTGGTTTGTACTTTCAATGATATTTTCGTGGCCAAAATGGAAAGTTTGAAAAATGGGGGG
>JAAUXT010111037.1_pt1 | contig 46483 bp, 43 predicted proteins | sample 7278171 | NCBI WGS metagenome assembly JAAUXT01 (sample SAMN14350112, study PRJNA611818) | marine sediment metagenome | isolation source: surface marine sediment (1.8m) | place: French Polynesia: Moorea | collected 2018-08
AAAGGGACGATGGGGGAAGCACCAGAAGTTCAGGGCCCTGCAACCTTACATTCCCTATGGACAGGGCGGACCACTGAAGCCTTCTGTTCGCGGGTCGAGATATGTCTCGACCACAGCCAGAGTGCTCAATCCCATGCAATAGAGGCGCACACCGTTTTTATATGTTCTCATTTCCAGACACAAGGAAAGCTTGCAACCGACTGCGATAGATCGGTAAAACACAGAAAATGGTCGGAACCAGCGGGAACTCTTTCATGGCTCTTACCGCGTACACAAACTTGACCTTGTAACACATATACCAAGGCTTCTACACCCCCACCCACTTTATGACCATCTCTTGCGCAGACAAAATATCGAGTCTCTTGGATACCGGACCTTTCATTTGCAAAATATACAAGAGGCATTTCCATTGACAAAGAACACATAATCTGAGGCCTGAGACCTTTGTCATTTCAAAATTCCACTCTTATTGAATTTCCTTCTCAACCATCAATGATAATAAGAAATGTTGATTTGAAATTTAAATTTTGGAAGAGTGCGGGGTGTGGTGTGATTGGTCAGTGTGACCCTGACCGACCCAGGTTACCGGACCCAATGGGAGGATGATCCCGCTCTGGGTCATGGGTCAAACAGGGCCAGCTGCAACCTCTTGTACTGTCCAAGCGCCACATACCCTCCATTCTTACCTCCGATGAAAAGTGACCAATTTCAACACACAAAATGCAAATTGTGATAATGGTGGCTGAACTTTGAACCATACCTCAAGGTGTTTGTGAAGGAAGTCTGGGCAACTTTGAACTTTGCCACCGACGCAAAAAAGATGGAACGTTTATTATGTTTAATTGACTTAATTTGACCCTAACAGAAGTCCGAGTGCCCAGGTTTGCTATTATGGACAGTTCGGACATCAGTCACAATTATCTGTTGGGACAGACTTCGCTTCGCTAGCAAGTTTCAAAACTTCAAAACTGTTTTTGCACACAAACACGGGAACACCAAGTTGTGCACGTGCCTGCATGCATGATGATCCTCATGGTAGTTCAAAGCATGACAACAGCTTGAAGGAAATCGAATTCGAGCTGAGTCCAGCAGAATGGTCATGATCAATGCACGCCATGGCTTCTTGTTTTTGTCTTGCGGATCAACTCCCATGCCAAGAAAAATATCTTTGTGCCTGTGCAGAAGTGGCCTGCCTCACTGTGGGACACCAGAAGATTTGAGCTCATAACTCTTCTGAGCTTCAATACAAAAGTTGATCAAAGATGCAAACCTCAATGTAATCTCCATCAACTGAACATCAGGCGGCCCAGACAAATCAAGATTGCGACCAAGCCAACTTTGGGACAAACACATTTCTCATTCTCAAATGTTGGGCTGAAAAATATTTCCTGGTGAAAGTGTGCAGTGGTTTTGGTTGCATCTGTGGTTGTGGTTGTGGTCTGCGGAAAGCCAGAGCGGATATCACACATCGCCACAAAGGCAAACGTTGGGGGCACCTGCAATTGGGACTCAGCGTGTGATTGAGATTGTGGGCTGTTGTGGGACGTGTCTTCAGGTCAAGTTGACCACCCCACAGCTCAACCCGATGGAGCTACAATACGCGACAGACAGACACCCTTGGAACCTCAAAGCCAAACGATGGTCGCAATGAGTCTTGCTGTGTGGGCCCCGGGATCATGTGCCGCTTGCGCACAACTGTGGAAATTGAAATGGAGATTGAAGAATTGGGTTATCTGCAGTTCTAATCACAAACAATGCATTATTCAGCCTGTCCGTCCGATCTGGATTCACCCGTCTCCCCTCAGCGCTGGAATGCGCATGCAGCGGGGAGGGGTTTTGATGTATCACCCGGGCTGCGAGGTTCTTGGGGGTCTCAACTCAGCTCATCGCGCGTGCAGCGGGTCTCGGGGGACTCGGGCCGCAGGAACTCATCAGTCGAGGCCCCGTCCCTCGGAGGGTTTGTCGGCGCTGATCTGCCCCGTGGTTCGGGGCTCTCGGAGCGGCGGAGGGTTGCGGGGGGATTAGGGCCGCGGTGTTGCGGTCAGCACCGCGCGGACGGAGGTCAGTGCGTCCGGATTGCGCCGGGGCGGGTCTCTGCGGTCCCGCCCCCGCCGCCCCGCTGCACCGCCGCCCGGCAGCGCGCTGGGTGGTCCCCGGCACCAGCAGTAGCCTCCGCACCGCCTCACTTCACACGTTTGATGGATCAGCGGTCGTCACAGATCCTCTTCTCATTTGGACGGGATCTGAGGCTGATCTGAGCGGCTTTGGAGGCCACACCCTACACGGTGTCAACCGAAGCCTGACCAACCCGAACAACTGACGACTCATTGAGTCCTTCTGCTGCTGCCCTGCAGTTCTCGCAACAAAACGTAGTGTTTTGCATGGACCCAATTTTTTCAACTGACGTAATGATTGCCGGTGCACATCTCTAACCGATGACGAGAATCTTACCTCACGAGAAGCGACACAGCGGTGTCATTCACTCGAATGCAGTGTTTCCACAAACATTCCAGTGACCGGCACAAAGTGTCAGTTGCACGGCCAAGAGGCGCAGCGTTCGCATTCAAACATGAAAATTCTTCAGGGTGTTGTCCTCCACCTCGTGAGTTCAGAGCACAAAAGGCATTCCAGAAAGATGCGTAACTTTTTCACCGAATTCTTCAATGAATTGAGCTGTTTGTGTCAAAAGATGCGCGGACAGCGAGAGCAAAAGTTGTGGAGTCCATCGAGTGAACTGATGCAGACACCGCGCGTGCTTACTCATGCCAAGGGGCCACGCGAGAAATTCTTCAGGAATGGACACTGGAAACCCTGGAAACTGTGACGCCGTAGAAATGAAGATAGGTTGATTTGTCAATCATAAAACTGGGTCAAATTTCGCTTTAAAAAGACACAAGAAAACGTTTTGAACATCTTCGTCGCAGCAAAGGGCACAAGACCTTGAGATCTGAGTTTGCTGTCCCCATCTTGAATGCCATATTTTGCAAACTTAGAAAAGAACAATGTCAAGGGATGACTCGGTTTTTATTCAATTCATTAATCAAATTCTGATTTTGTCAATGAACCAGGGCCCTGTGGTCACTTGGGGATCAGGGAGCCCTATTCTGACACCATTTGTGACCCTGCTGCCTATTTCCCCACTCCTGGACATGCCCCTTGCCTCATCTGACATGCAGATGAAAACACACTCTTTCCTGCACAAATTTTCTCCGCATTTCAGTGCTGCGAGGTGCCTCGATTTGATCCCAGATTCGAGCTCTGGAAACACTGGCCTCTGACCCCTGAATCAGTGAAAGGTCAGGGTAAGCCCTTCCAAGCGCAGACAGTCACATTTTCATTTTAATCCATCCACTTTGTTATCCTTGCCACAAAAAGCAGAGTCCCTGAATATTTTAGCGGCTATGACAGTGACAAATGACACAAACATCGCGTCTCTCTCTTCACACGGATTATGTTTGGTCAGGGAGCACAATTTTAATCCACACGTGTCGGGCAAGAAGCAAACTGACAAAAAGCCTCCTCCTGAAGAAGAAACTGAACAAGGAGCGAGGCAGTTCAAAAAATTTCTTTCTGGATACTGGTTCGTATGTGACACGTTGGACAAGAATTTCACGTGGTCCACACGACATTGCAGCTCCTGGCACAAGCCTCTCCTTGCGTCACCTGCCCCACACCACAAAGCGGTTTTGTGGTTCCGAATGCGACAGTCCTTGGTTTGGTTCGTTTTTGCAGAAGTGATTTTTTTCCACCGTGCAAGCCAACTGTACAAACAGAGTGAGTGTGAATTGAGGCAATTTGGGTGACACGGACCAAAGGGACCATATTGAGCAGATGAAATCAGTGAGCGCCCTGTCTTTGTCTTGCAGTGAGGGGGCCCCACCTTGGGCCTTACTCCCTGCACCTAACAAACATAAATCAAATCGCGCCCGCTCTCTTTTTGACAATTTTTATTCCAACAATGTTCTCGGGGACTATTTTTCAGACTTAATTGATCCGCTATGCCGCATTTGCCTCCGCAGTTTATTAATCACGGTGACATGTGTGCGAATGATCGTTGTGCAACTCGGCGGCCCGAGGCTCGAGCCGCTTGTATAATGTTAATCTCACCTCATAAATTCACCACAATAATGATGCTGTCCCCTCGTTGGGCTTCCCTTCCTTTGACATTCTCCAAAGCAAAACGTGGCACCATTTTGCACTGAGAGAAAAAAAGGAGCTCTTTGGTCATTCATATGCCCCCAAAGAAGAATGTGAAGATTACGATCTGAGCGCACAGGCCATAAAACAAATTGACTGGCATCATTGGTGGTTTGGAGGCGATCTGCCGCGCGGGATCGCTGGACACGACTGGACACTGGTCAAAGGTGGCGCCGGCCGCTCCATCAGTTGGCTGCCACCTTATTGCGAATGACCTCGGGCCACTGACCCGCGACACTCAAGGTCAACTGACCACGACAGTGAAAATGGGTCATTGCTGACCTCCGACCCCCGGAGTGACCAGCGGGGCCGAGTGGTCAACTGACTCGATGATTGGCGTTAATTCAAACCGACCCTGACCGCTGTCCACGTTTTAGCGTCCGCACGACGAGCGCTGATGGGGCCTTGATTGAGCAAATCTTGACCAGTGGACCTCACTCAATTATCGATCCCGTGATTTTATACTTCTCGACGCCGCCCAGTGAATGATGGCATTGTGCTGCAATCTGATTATGGATAACTGTCAGAGCGCGTTATGCGCCGGGAATGCGGGATGAACCCCAGGACGCTTGTATTCTTGTCATATTAACAGCGCCAACAATACCCAAAATCAATATTTGTCGGCGTCATGACCTTTGCCTGTTTGTTTGGATTTCGCTGAATGGGGCAGAAGTATCGACCTGCAGCTCCGATTTGTTTTTGTTTGCTTTGACAATGAATCCACACAAATCTGATTTTGCGAAATGTCAATAGGTCTCAACCTTCAGCTTCTCAAAACCGACGTGTGAACCAGAATTCTGATAAGCTTTCTGTTCCTGGTCGAGAAACAAACCAAAATCTGTGAACGTATCACTTTGCTCCTTTTGCCACCCAAATCTGAGTCGAATTTCCGTTTTTTCAGCTGTTCTTGTTGAAAAGAGTTGATGATGAAGGAAAGCGAGAGAACGAGTGAATGTGTGTATCTTTTGATTGACGCGACAAAAATTAACTCTCAAACTCTGAAAGAAACAACAAAAAAAGAACGTGAACAAACGTTTCTTGAATTCTTCTGATCAGAAAGGAAGCGAATGGAAGTCGGGTTAATTGAATTTCATTCAGAGCTGTGTGTGCGGGAAACCAAGAGAGCACTTGTGAAAGGCATTTGTGAGAAATGTCAGCAAGCAGCGTTGACGGTAATGAAAATGGTGCACGCTCCCTCCCCCCACTCTGTCGTAACAAAAGCTAAGGGCCCATAAACTCATTTGTACAACAATTCCAGCCATTAAAGGGCATTCCTTCTTTATTGCACACATGTTTGTAGCAATCTTGTCCTTTCTCATTTTGGTGCTTTGCGAAGGTGATCGCTGCCAAGATGCTTATCTAATTTATATCCCTGGCCTGGAGAAATCTCGGAGCAAATGAACATGAAGGACTCTCACTCAGCTGGCGCTGCAAGCAACACTACTGCTCGCAGTTTGCACGGGCGATTTGATCCCGTGCCTGGTCTTTTATGAATGGCAGTTTGTTGTCACTTCTGAAAATGGCAACTTTCTCACAGTGGAAGACAATTCACTAAAAGAGACGCAAAACTGACGCTACAGACAAGGCAAGCAAAAACAGAAACTGCGAACTCCAGGAAAGCAAAAAACAGTAACTGCAAACGTGTGACTGTGAATCCAACAAATTCTATTTTGGCGCATTCAGAACCAGATTGAAAACCGAACCAGTATTTATTCCCTCTTGCCCAAGAAGCTGCCTTTGCGAGGCCTTTACAACGTGGGCTGCAGACAGCCGATTATCGCCCGTGAATGATAGCATTATGCGGCGCAGGCATTCCTTGAAGGAAATTGCGGCGTGCCACTTGGGCAGAAATGATGATAATATTGGAATCATTACAGGGCAGCCATGATGCAAGCTGAATACAACAGCGCTCGATACGTGAGATCATATTAGGCTCACGCACATAAGGAAAAGCTAATTGTCTGGCAATTCAGCGGTTCATGGTTTATCGAGTTGCGGCTTTGCTGCATGAAAGTCAAACCGCTGCATTAATATTGATATGATTTGCGGAGACTATCCATGTTGCATTTTTATGTTCGGGGCAAAGGCCTTTGACTTCAGATCGTAACTCACCGAGTGGACACCAAACAAGGAACTTTGTGTTAGTGTGTTCCCAACGCCTCAGTCGGTCCTGGCTCTTCTCTTGCAAACATCCCTCACCTTGAAACGTGTTGCAGGTGCAAATTTCAGCATGCAGGTTGTGTTGACAGAGAACACAGCATTTCTCCTGACAGACATTTCCTGCGGACACGGCGGGACACGGCGGGACGAGGCGGGTCGCGCGGGGCGAGACCCGGCAGCGGAAGACCCGGGGACCCGAGCACCGGGCACCCGCCGCATTATGTTGTCAGTTTGTAGCTGTTTGTTGGGCTGTCACCCTGGGATTAGAGGAGCCGCACCTCTGGCCCGAACCCCGGGGATTAGGTCTGCGGATCAGGCGACCCGGTCTCAACCCCTGTCCACTCCATCGAACCGCGCCACGTTTTTGCGTCGGTTCCCCGAGTAACCTTCTTGTGTTGTGGTTGTGATTTGTATCACACCCAGGTGCGCGTGTTGAAGTCCCAGTTCTTCACTCTGAACGGTGGAACAGTGTTATGAATTCAGCTCCTATATCATTTGATGCTTCCCAGTTTTGTTTTTGATGGTCGCGTAGCCGGCCATCTAGGTGCTGCTAACGGCTTAAAAACCTAAGGTTAGCATTCATGTGTGCGTCTGTCCACACTTTGGAATGTAACCTCCCACCAGAAGTGATGCGACCATCATCCGGGTCCGTTTGCCGGACTTACTTGTTTGCAAAAAGTCCTCAAGCTCATTCAGGCCTGGACTTCGTGGACAGTTGGGTGAACTTCAAAAAAGTGCATTGATTTGAATGGACAGCGTGAGCAGCAGTGTGGATGGAGCAAACGCTCTTCAGAAGAGACCCATGATTTCCCGTCCTCTTGGAACAGTGTCTGTTTTTTTGAGGATAAGAGGACGCTTCCAAAAATCCATTGAAAAGACGATTGTTCCGGTGGCTTTTGTAGAAAATCGGCAGCGGCCCGCTGAGTGGGGACAGTGGCCCCTGGACCCTGCAGACCGAGGGCCGTATTCAGGGAGCGCCGGTGGGCGAGAGCCCCGCGCCCCGCCGCATGCAGCGTGCAGGTGGCGGCGATGAATAATGCCCTCATTACCGTTCCGCTCATGTTACATGGACAAAATGAAGATTTCACTTTTCGGCTGCTTTGATGTGGGCCTCGATGATAATTAATGTAATATTAGTCACAGTGTGCTTAATGGGCAGTGACACTACTGCATAGCAAGTGAAATCCCGATCCAGGCTCAAGGGGCCTCTCTCCATGACCTGGGAATGACAAGGGCAGAAACTTCAGCCTTTCGCGGTTAATTTCTGTGAATATTTCATGAAGTAAACAAGTTAAGAATATTATTTTTGGCACTATTGTTTCCCAGGGTTGGTGTTGCAATAAATGAGCGTTGGAGCTTGTGGAATTGCAAAAGATGGAGTGGGCAATGGACTGCACATCACCTTTCCGCGCGTTTCGCTGTTGCTTCGTATGAAAGAAACGGGTGTGTCTTCCTGCAGCGAAAGAGCTTCCAAAACGCACGCACAAAAACATAGTAGTTGCCCACATTTCTTGTCCATTGCAAAGCTGAAAGTTTTGCAGAATCTTTTGTCATGTGGCCGTTTGTGGAAAAGACCAATACTCAATACTCCGGGAAAAGACTTCGTATCTGAAGCAATGCCTTTTTGGTGCTCTGTGGTCTGCTGGTCCACAGATTTGGGTCGAGAGGACATTTTTCGGATGCCGTATTCTATTCAGTTGCAGCGGATGAAATCCATCTCTTCACCACAACGGTGATTTTGTTTCCCTTTGTTGCTGAGCAGCATTTTCCAGTGATTGCAGGGAACGCGTTGTTTTGCCGTTGTGTACGATGTTCACTTGGTGTGCGTCTCAAGATGATTGATTTTGGTGTGGTGAGAACTGATGCACTCCCAAATTTTTGTTTTGAAACGATGTCTAGATGTCTGTTGAAATGCAGGTTGAAACACGTGACCGTGCAGTTGTGTTTCAGACACGAGGTTTGACTTATTCATTCTCTGGGACTGGGAGTACTAGACGAACTGTGAACGCCTGGTGCCTGGAGTTGGTCTCGAGATTCCACGGAGAGTCTGAGGCTTTCGTGAGCGCACGCGAAGAGCAACTTAACGGCGATGTCAGGAACGCGCTGCAGAAGAGAAAACGTGATAAGTTCAGGCCAACCTGCCTCACTTTTGCGCATTCTCCTGGCAACAGTCCACAGTCAGTTTCATCATGAAACTGTCTGACTGAGTTGGGACCCAAGCGAAGTTAACGCAGGTTGAATGTGAAGTTTGGAAGACTTTTTTGAAGTACCACTGGCAAAGAAAGGTCACTCATGAGCATAGCATGTGAATTCTTTTTGAACGGTGGTTGCGAAAAATTGAAAACTTCAAAATCAAACAGCACAGCCAGAGATGTTTTGCTTTGATTCCGAAAATTCCAAGGCGTGCGTGACTCGAGCGGTACGTAACAATGGACAGAGTTCCATGACCTGTGCAGGTAAAAATGGGGAAATTGCTGTCAGAATTTATTCTTCACCACCAAGTTCGTAAATCTCAGACAGATAGCGCAATTGCAACATTGCATGCGTGCGTGAGTTGTGGTCACTTTCAGTCACACACAATGCAGACAAGCATCTGCGAGCACTTGCCAAGAACCTCGATGTGTGTGAAACATGCCAAGAGGATTGATTCTTTGAAAAACAGAAGCTTTGGTAGCGTCCCTCGGGAACAAATTCGAACCTTGCTGTGCAAGTGTCGCTCCGCATGCATCCTTTGCAAAACATGATGATTTGTGACGGTAGAGTGTGAGAGTGGCGACAGGGTTAAAGGGAAGATGCGCGGTGGACCCCGAGCTTCCCAGCCTCCTCCGTGCTCTGGATGCCTCAGATAAGGACCATGTTTCAATTGGAATCTCCAGGCCTCGCCGGCTGCAACTGTTTGATTTGCTTGTTGTGACATCAGAGAAAAAGCCCATTGCGAAGCAATTGAGTGCTTGGCTGGAAGATGTGTAATATTGGGCCCGTCCACCCGTGCTCCGCGCAAGACCCTGGGTCAACCCTGGTAACGTTTTAATGGAGCCGCGTTCAATGGCGGGGCCACGGTGCACGCGAGATACGCCGTATCGCGCACTTGCCACGGGTGAGCCGCTTGAAAAAGGGTCGCGACACCACAAATTGCCAGGTGAAGCCCGATATTGAAATCGCTCCTCAACACGAAAGAACGGCAAAGGTCGGCAAACACTGCGCCCGAGCCAGACCCAACAAAACACGAGGGTGATAGAGGCTGATACAGTGGCCAATCTGAGTTTACATAACCAATTCCAAGGGCTCGCCCGCGACCCTAGGGCGGGGGATTCTGATGGTGCAGATTGTGGACGTTAACTCAATGCGCAGTCCCTGCGCGCAGAAAGGTTGTCACTGTCATTTTTTTTTACGAACTGCACAAGACGTGAGTCATCGGATGTGACGGGGGCACTCGTGAAGTCGGAGGTCCAAGGTTCGGTGCTCACTTCCTGTGAAAACTGTCCCGATGACACGAAGCTTACACCCGAGTCGAACGCGGTTTTTAATAATTTCATTTCCTGCGGTATTAGGGCGCGAGGCGAGATCAGCTCTCGGGTGGAGACAGGGTCGGGACCCTCGCTGGACGTGTGCGCCGCGCGCTAACACTTCGCACCGTGTGAACAAAAAAACGTGTTCTGACGTTTTTCTCCACTGCACCTGACGACACAAAAGATTGTCAGGCAGGCGATGTTGTGTTGCGCAAAAAAAGCAAAAAATGAGATTCTGCTGAGAACTTTTCAAACATGACATTCATGGCTTCCGTACCAATCGTCTTTATGAACTCTTCAAAACAGAAGTTGCCTTTGTGGGGAAAGGCAGGAACTGTTCCTGGGGTCGCCTTTTTCCACAGTGACGCACCCAGCCAGGGATTTGTAGCATTCTGATAACTAAATGTAGGAAATTAATGATGTGAGGAAGCTGGCTGACAGCTATATTTGTATGCAGAGGAAAGGGGGCTTGCACTTTCCCTTGTACCCCTCGGACGTTCCATTTGTCATGCTTCTAATTGTGCCGTAAGACGATATGACACTTTGACAGTCGCAGATATTCTGGTCTTAACTTGATGAATAGTGGAAGGTGGAATTTGCTTAAACCCCCCGACAGTACAAAAAATTCAACATCTGCCTCCGAATAATTAAGGGTGAAAGGCATGCTCTGGGATTTTGGTTTTACCATAGAGACACTAAATCATAAGTAAGACATCAAAATCAATTAGGTATGGCTTGATTGTGTGATTAGCCGAATAAAGAATAGGCCGGACTCTGTATTCATCCTTGGCCATTGACCACCAAATGACCAAAATGAGTTTTGCTCTGATCAAAACTGAATCAATTTTGTTTGCAAACAGTGAGTAGTGGCACTTCATTAATCACGATTAACAAGCATGGCCAACCAGAAAATGCAAGAAGAAAGCCCAATGGAGGAGGAAGTCAGACCACTTCTACAACCACTTTTGGCAGATAGCAACTCCAGGGAAACGGTTCTCACCTGAACAGGGAAACCACAAGAACGTTCCGAGGGCAAAACTGTCGATGAAATCGCAGGGTTTGCCCCAATAGCACCAACTGGCATACACGTTATCATTGCTGGGGTATTCGACCACATGAATTTTGTTGGAATCTCATTCTAATTTCATTCCCATTGCAAAAGACGCAAGTTGCATCCAACAGTTGCCGAATGTGATTTGGAGACAGCACTCGAGGCAACGTTGCAAGACTTTCTGAATACTTTTAACAATCCCCGGGCTGTGAATGAGTGGCATGCCATGTTTGGGTGGTGCCTTGATATGGATGCGCTGGATTCCATGGTGGAAGTAGGGCGCGTTACGTTAGATGGCAGTGTGTCAATCAAGCCCAACAAAGCCGTTATAACTCAAAACGCTCTCAATGCCTTTCATTGGGAGTACAAGTGAGGTAATGTGACGGTGCAGAGAATAACGGGTTACACTATATCTCACTCCTATATCATCTCACTAGTCAAGTGATGAAAGCTGGCGCAGGGAAGCGTTTTTGGTCGTGTGATATCTGAAACCATAATAACTGTATCGATGTGGTAAGTGGTCAGGGAGCGGTGTTGGGTGAGATAGAATTGACATGGGAATTCTTGGAGTAAGTAACCTTCGGGCATTGTGAGTCACACATAGTTTCTTTTCAAACAAGTATCTTTTTGAAGTCAATCAAGGTTTTTCAATTCGGGTGGGTGTTTTGACGAGGAAATTCTAGCCATGGCTAAAAGTGTCGGGAATTTATTAAGCTCGGGCCAACTTTCCCAGCCGTGGGGACTCCGGCAATATGAAATAGAGCACTCAGCGGGCAGTGACTGCAAATTGTTGGGCTAAGAAATTGTTATGTGCTCTTGTATGGACAATAATGGGGCCGGTGAATTGACGGGGAATGTTTAGTATTTTCCCCTCATTTGTGGTCACTTGCGGAAGATGGAATGGTCACTTCAGGTGGTCATTATGCCGGAGTGAGTTAGTGGTCTGAGAGGTTCTGCTCCACTGGCCGGCCACTGTTGACCACTGTTGTTGGTCCCAGACTCATTCCATATCTTTTATCATATTAAATATCATATGCCCAAAAATGCATTAAAATAACTTATTACACTTGACGATCAAACAGGCGCAGGAGAAAAGGCCCAGAATTTATGTCCATTAACAGTACATGTAATGTCGCCGACACAGTTCAAAGTGGATATTCCAGCGGTTCAGTTTCCTGACCGTTATAGTTTGTTGCTAATAAAGTGAGCAAGTGGTTCAATCTTATTTCCTTTCATCTTCGCAGCAGAAACATTTTTGCCTTCAGATTGCGCAGCCATTCGTGCCAAGTGAACATTGGAAATTGTAACTTGATACCATTAAAAATGGTTAACTTGGCCAAAGAAATTTCCGAGTTGGGCAGATTTATGTGCTGGACCTACACCTGCGCCTGGAACTTTGCGTTTGCTGGAAATTTTGTGCTTGGAGAACAGCTGAACTCGAAAGGTTTGAGGAGCGAAGCCCCGGTGCACAAAACAGGCCTTGCCTTTGTCAAGGAAAAAGTCGCACTGAAGTCGTAGAAATGTTAACATTTAAGCCTGATTTGGCCTTTTCTGGTCAGGCCTTGTGCGGACATCCGAGTTGGTCATTTTGTGAATGTCACAGGACATTAGTGTGACATTTCGGGTTTGAATGGAGCCCCGCAAATTGGCCGGGCGCAGGAAACCTTCAAAGTATTTCCTATTGTACCCACTCGCATTTATACTTCCAAAAGAACAACACCGGTGCATACAAGGGCCCTCGAACTCGATTTCATGTGAATAAGTCCAAATGAAACTTTTTCCTAATGAGCGATTACTCGCAACATTAGCCTTGGAGAGGCAGCCAGGTCTGTGCGCCCTGCGCTGGCTCAAAGTGCACTGTTTAGGGTTACACAAAGGGTAAGCACAATGTCATTAGAGTTGTTTGGCTTTTGGCAGACTGCGGTGTCCTGGAGATGAAAAGCGCTGTGAATGGAGATGATTCAATTGGAGCGGTTCGGTGAGTTGGGGCTCAGCGGAACCGCGGTCACAGAAGCTGCCAACGTCGCTCTGCACCGCGGATCCACACCTGGGGCTGAGAACTCCACTCTCGCTGCGCTTCTCAGCAAAGACATCAAACAAGATTCTGAAGAAAGGAAGGTCTACAGTTGCTTTTGGCGTGACTGTAGCTGTGTGTGTGTGTATGTGTTGGTCCAACGTATGGAATTTGCGGCATTTTGCTGGGGTCAATTGAAAAGTGAGCAAGCCAGTTGAACTGGTCTCCAGTGTTGTCCAGTTTGACACAAACCTGAACACATCCGGTGTTTCTTTCCCCTTCTCCGCACCTGACAGTTGTCTTCTCGCCAGATGTCAGGGGAATGCATCCAGGGAACCTTCAGTGTTCAGGACCCCCTGACGGACGGACCAAAAAATTTGCACCCTCCCCTCACTTACATTGCAGATGCACAACGCTTTCTCTGTTTGCACACCTTAAGTTTCAAAATTGAAACAGGCCCTCTCGAGGTCCGCCCCTGACCCGATCCTGGATCTCCCCGACGTCCCTGCCAGATCCGCTCCCGAAGCTGCGTGACACTCGAACAGGTAGCGACTCGTTAGTGACCTGCAGGTCACGTGACCTCGGGGTGGCAGCCGAGTTCAGAGACAAGCTCAGACCACGACTCCCTCCCACTTGTGGGTGAACATGCAGCAATTCCACTGCAGTTCTTCTTGAGCTCTGCCCACGAAGTCCTGATTTGGTTGTTGGTGTCATGGAGATAGATCTATTTCGGCGATTCAGTCGCCAACTTTCAAAGAAATAGCTGTTTTCTCACCAGATGATATGAGAGCAATGGTGTGTGTGTGTGTGTGTGTGTGTGTGTGTGTGCTGTGCATTCCAGCGGGACTCCCAATGGATCGACCGGGTGCAAGAACTGCTCCAGAGCTCCTTGGAATCACAAACACTTGCTTCCTCATCTGTCTATGATGTGTGTTACGGACTTTTCAGCAAGTTTTCTTCTCCTGCTTCCACGGGTCGGCATGCATCTCGGTTTCCCAAATTAAAGATCACATTTTCCAGAAGCATTTGGAGAAGCAAAGATGACCATATGTGAAGCGCACAACTAAACTGGCAGTTAAAATCATCACGTGTCAGCGCGAAGTACTGTTGATAGTAATTTGAACCGTATTGATTAATTCAGTGTTTTGAAGAGCAAATATGTTTATCTGTTGGAAGCAATCATGATCTGGCCTGGGGCTGTGGTCACCACATTGAGGGAAATAACGATAATTAGAGAGCACGTTCACAGATGGCGAGAACCACTCATTAGATGGACGTACTATTCAATTGAGTACTGTCAATGTGATGTCCTGTCTCCCATTGAATGTTGATTCTGGTTGCTGGACCACAGAAGTTTGCACATTCAGTGGCCAGTTGAAAACTATGAGGCATGTTTTAATTTTTCTATGGTTCTCGCACCAAAGGGTGCATTTGTATCCAAAAAGAAAATTGCTTCTGTGGTTTGGGTTCTTACACAGTGGACAAAGTCTTTGTTGCGAACATGGGCTTGGCCAAGAAAGCTTCTGGTTCTGACTGTAGGATATGCTGTGAGTGCTGGTGGAGACGTGTGACGATTTCTGTCCATTTGAGGGTCGGGACAACGGGCATGGACCACGTTTTCTCCAAGGCCACTGGGATCACTCTGACAGGCTTGCACATTTGCAAATCTTCACTGCATGTTTCATCAACAACTTTCCCAGATTCCACGATGTTTTTTGTCAGAAGTAATTCTGCACACATGTTGCGCTCTGAAAAAGACTCCGAGCCCCGAGTGTCAGGGCAAAACACTTTCAATGACACCCAAATATGGCCTGCAATGAGACCCTGCAGAGAGGTCTTCACCGGATCAAATGGATAAAATTGAACAAGTTTGACATTTTAAGTGAGACGCGGAAGGAGGTCGACGCGTCCAGGAGTGCCTCCCACTTCGGCGCTAAAAAGCCTCATCCGCGCAACTTCCTGCCAAAAATGTCTGGTTGAAAAAAGCTGGTGAATGGTGTGTGGGGAAGGGCGGAGAGGGATCGCCTCGGGGTGGAGGGTGCTCATCCCCCCTGCTCCAACGCGCCCACTTGTAAAGCGGTGGCAATGGACGCACGCACTCCGGGTTCAATGAGCGGCTCCAGGGAGCCAGGAAAAGACTGACCAAGATAGACCTGACCCTGACACCCGCTCCCGCCACAGATGCTTGGATGTGTGGTGCGCACGGGTACATTTTCGGTTGAGGGGTGTGTGGAGAAGAAAACCCCTCAAGTTGCAATTGACAATGATGAGTGCGTCCCAGTTTTTACCATAAAGCTGACATCAACTTTGGAGGTCCACAATTTCACGTATGTTGAGGCTGCCTGGATCCGTGTCCCGCACTATCAGGGCCTCCCACCCCGGGCATCGCCTCCCAATCAGCTCTGAGTGAGCGATAAGAGGCGCCCTGCGGCCTGCAGCTTTTATTGTCATTTTGCCCCAATTGAGAGTTCATTCAGTGATAGGGATCCCCTTGTCAGAGCCACTTCTTCGTCCTTTTCTCGAGTGTAACACACACATGAATTTATATCAATTTTGCTTCTTCAACTCCAAAAACGCTGACTTGCCAAATTAATGTAATTTTTGCAGGAACCTTGACCTAAATTGGAGCTGCGGGTTGAATACGAGTAATGGGGTTGCGACGCAGTCTGCCTTCCTGGGGTTTGTGTGAAGCGGCCTGGATCTTCAACCCTGTCCCTCAAGGATGCGAACAGGCAAAACATGGTTCCAACACAACCTGAGTATTGGAACCCCAAGAACTATGAAGGCAGGCAATTGAGGTTTCTCCAAACTAGAGCACCAAAAAAGACACAAAGAGATGACGGAAGGATCTTCAAGGCAATCCTCCGAACAGACGGATGTCACGCACGCCTCAGCTGTCCTCGCACCTGTCAGCGCAGTTCATCTCAGGTCCCGTCGGTCACCTTGGGTCGCGCGCGCACGCGCGCTCGGTCCGACGCTGTAACGTTGCGTCACGGCACGCGCCACGGGACGCCGTCGCGTAACAACTCGCGACGCCGCGTCATATCTCGTAATGACGCGTAATTGCGACGGGGACATTGACCAGGGACACGCGCCTGCCACTCGCCGGGGTCGGGTTTCATGGGGCGCGGTCACTGATCCCCGGATAGGGTGATGGACAGAGGGTAGTTGTGGCCTGAATGAGACTGGAATTGAATTAAAACGCGAAACGTGAGCCAGGGTGGACGGTGATAGCGCGACGAGCGTTGGATTGAGGTTGTTCCGCGGTGGGTGTCGCTCTGCAGCTGGTGTTGCAATGTTGCGTGATTACTTCGTCAGTCTGAATGAGTTTGTTGCCCAAAGTAGACACTTCGCCACCAAATTTGCGAAATTCTTGGCAGTTTTGACCTGAACATGATCTTTTCCTGGACTGTCCTCGAAATATTTCCGAATTGCGCTTTCGGTGGTTTTCACTGTTTCTGTTGGAGAACTGGACGCAGACTTCAACCCACGCCCCAATGACAGACATAGCTTTTCACGTTGAACGCTTATCCCGTCTCGGGAGCCGCTGCCCGCACATCTGCACAAGGCGGTGCGCCTGATTATGAACTCCACTGATTGCCTCGTGTGACCCAAATATGACGTATGGCTTCGCGCGTCCCGACTGATAAACGTCGGTCACGATAATGAAAATTAATAAGCATTGCTGACCATTACGTGTAACCTAATGCTACACAAACTGTGCTACAACTCATTTATTATGTACACTATATCATCATTAGGATCAAAGTTTAATCCGGAGTTCGGCCCAGATCAGGCCTTGTGACATGGGGCCAGGGACGTTCTGAAAAATACAGCTTCAGCTGGGCGTCCTTTCTCTCACATAAAATCTTTAGTTTGGGGGAAAATGTCATTGTCTGCCGACGATATTAGAAACTTGTCATCAGAACCAACCCACGCCAAGTTGAAAAGGAACTCAAGGATGATGTGGTGCTGAAATGGAAAGTTATGTGTGCTGTTCTGGAGACACTTTCCGACAGCGCCCCGTCTGTTTTTAGAGCGTAATAGTCGGAACAAGATTAGTGGTTGGACCCGGTTGCATGGCTGCCCACCTCATAACAGGCTTTTCAATATGTTGTACAGCGCCGTCTAATGTCGGGTCGCGGCCTTCGTCCCGACGTTGATAGATACATCGGTCCTTGGCGTGGCTCTACATGCTGGCGCTTGAACCAACACCCCGTGCGCGCCAATGACCAGACCACGCCACGCGAAAGATTTCTTGCTCTCCAAAGGCGGAAGTGTGAATTCAGATCACTCTGGTCGTTCGATGTCCAGGACTCGAGAATCCAAATCTGAGGTCAGCTCAGGAACACGTTGTGAGTGACGACCATGGCAGTGGCAGCATTGTGAACGATGGATTTCACAACGCCAGGGTTGCAACACGTGTTCAGGTCTTGAAGCTGTCCATGATTTGATTGAAATTTTTTCCCCAAAAGGGTTTGGACCGTGATCAATTGATGTTGAACTTAAATAGCCCAACAACTGTAGTACATTACGTGTAATTGGTGGCTTGACACCGGGTGTTAGTTGAATGTGACACTCTGTTGATTGGGGCTCAGAAGCTGCAGCACATTGCGTGCGCTACAAGGGCATAAAACCCACACAACGATGGACACGACGACACTCATGAATGAGTCAATGTGCTTCCCAGAAGTGAATCACTTTTCCACTTAAACGAACCTTTCGTCTCGGTGCAAAAGGTCATTGCACCACAGCAGTTCCACCAGATAGCAAGAATCGTGGGCTCTAGATGTCGGAACCTCACGGGACGAATGATTCCACCCATTCTGACAAGGAACCACATTTTGCACCACTCAGAACACTTTCAAGAGAACCACTGCACTGCTGTACACAACATAGAACAAACAAATAGTGCTGCACTGGCAGATTCACCCACTAGCGGCTCCAGGGGTCCCGGTGCCCTGCCCCAACCTCCAAATTTTGCCCCCCCCCCAAATCTTGAGGCTCGGAGGGTCAGGCATTGACGTCGAGCTTGGCCCTCACTACCCTGATCCTTCATTCGCCAGAGCCATAGCAGGGATAATTACTTACGCAACATCCACTTGACCTTGCAGAATCATGACATTCTCCACCGAAACAAGTCAAGTACAAATCAGAGCGGCGTGGTGTGAGTTTTAGTCGCGCTCAATCCGCTCTGCCCGCGTGATGCGATTAGTTGACTTGACGCTCGGAGGTGACGCCGGTGTCGGTCATTAGCCACTCAAAGCTGCTCACGGCCACAAGCCGCATAATAGGGATCAGGGCGCGCGGGCCAAGGGTGAGCGAGGCTGGCTGACCACAAGCGGTGGACATCAGGCGATGGACATCAGCTGAGCCGCGCATCACATGCCGACGTGACATGACACCCGCTGATGGCTTGAGCTGTCTTCAGTTTGTCTTCAGTCCCGAATGATTGCAGCTGATTCTGCGCATCAGGCAGGACCAGTAGTGTCCGTTCCACCCTGATCTGACCACAACAATCAGTGGCAATGACTTCGGTTCTGACAGCTTTGATGTTCACAGATGGAACATTGACAGGAGGAAGTCCTGTGTCAGTGTCGCGGTTGCAGGTCTGGATATCCGACTCGCACTTCAATCATGTTGCGACGCGTTGTCGTCGTGAGTTGATGACGTCGCTTTGTGACGGCGTCATCATTCAATCAGCGGCGTCAGAGGCGTTCGCGTGGAGAGGTCACTTTACTCCACAATTCACAAAACTTTCATTTCCCATTCCCAGAAAAAAAATGTGAATGACTTTATTCAACGAGGTGAAAGATTCCGGAAAAGCATCATTGCAGATTGAATTATTTCTTTCACATTTTCTGGCCAAGTCCATTGCTGGGATTTTCTATCGCCCGTGATCTATCACCGGGGTTGTATTGAGGTGCTTTCAAAGCGATCCTTCGCGTTTGATTTGATGGCGCGTTTCAATAGGACGCGCACTGGATGTGACACTGCGCACTGAAAGGACAGATTCAGGTCCCAGTGTTAAAACCCGCCATAACACGACAATCAACACTTGTTGAAGCCTAATAACGTGATTGATGTGCGATTTTCATCAAATTTTATGCCAAGAACTTTTTCCCAAAAATTATGACTGAAATCATGGCAAACGAGCAGAAAGTTTTTTGTAAATTCCCTGCAACAGGTTTCCACCGCCATTCTGTCCCGTTCTCTCTTGCAGTAATCCATCTTGACCAGCGTCATAAAGAACTAATTGACCTGTCTGTTTGACCATTCTCTTTATTTATGAAAATTTTATACCTCCCTTTTATTGATATTTATGAATATTATTTTCGCTTAAATAATGCATTTTAAGCCGGTGTAGCATCGGTTGGGAGTTGGGCCTGCCATCCGTGTTAATTTATCCAGGCTGCTCCGCGGAGGTCCCGGGCTCTGAGCCCCGACACCTTTCCCGGCAGCTTCATTGACAGTGTTTTACTGGCCCATTACGTCGTAAAGTGCGGCCAATTTGTTAACTTGACATTTTGTTTCGCAGGGCACAGCCCATATTTCATCCAACGTCATGAAAACGGAAACAATTCCCAGGTTTTTAGGACAGCGATGTGACCTGGGAGTTTTTGCGAGGGAGAAGCTCTCAGTTCCCAGGGACTGTTACAGCAGTGTGTCCTGTGACCACAGAATAACATAACAGCCAGGCCCCACTGACGCCAGAAAGTTGCCCCCCAACTTTGCGCACAATACTTTCCCTGTTTGCAGTAAAAGTTGAGAAGGGCCCCTTGAAGGGGGGGGGTAGCCATCCCCCTGACCACATCAGGACTCGATCCTAAAACGGCCCTTCAAAACAGCTGAAGTCTCCACGTTCCATTCAGATGTATTGAGCCTGAGCCCCGAGAATCGCTCCACCGGCGGAGGCCTGGTGATGCGCAGCAGAGCCCGGCTCCGCGGTGCTGCTGGATTGATGATGACGGAGCGGGACCCGATCAGCGCGGTCATCGGGCCTCGCCGCCCGGATTGACCGAGCACCCGCCTTCCTGTTGCCCGGGCCGGGGCCTCGCGGGCCCCCGTATCAACCGGGGTCACAAGGGCCAGTCGCCGCGATACCTTTTCCTCCGCGCTTATCTCCTGCTACAAGTGACCTGGGCAAAGAGCAGCGCTTTTTCATTGAATCTCCGGGAATCGGCATGAATGCTGGATGTCGGGTGGGTTGTGATGGTCCGAAGAGCTAAATCTGTCATGGATCAACTGAAGCACCAGAGGAAAGCGAGTTTTTCCCGACCCGCTCAGTGCAGCACTTTGGACATCACGTGGTGGGTGGGGTCAGGTTTTTCTTTTTGGGATTCGTGTCTTGGCGTTGTGGCTTGATCTCTGATTTGCGTGCGCGACACGTTGGGTCTTTTTGCCCCCTCGTAGCCGCAGGTCGGGTCTGATCTCCGATGCCACGACGCTGACGCGCACTGCGCCTGATCCCGCAGCCCTCAGGGCGTCTGTCCGAGTCCGAGCTTCTCACACGTCACGTACTGACGGCGCGGCGTCGTTTAGCAGACAGGCGAGGCACCTGGGCACCGTGCCAGCGCGCGCGTCACGTCACACCTGCGTCCAAGTTTCACCAACTGACAATGCCACCAAATTTGTGAACATTGTGGTTTTCTGCTGTCATTGAAATGGAGCAGATATTGACCGTGCAAGTAACTTTGCAAAAGAAGCTGGATTGCACCATCCGTGAATCCATCAAGAAACACCAGGTCGGAAGCAGGATTATTTTTGCCAAGGAACGGATGACAAAACATGAGAGAGGCGAGGGTTGATTTGCTCGGGGATGTTGATAGGATTCATCTCTGTTATCCCATGTTTGGCATGGACCTCAAAGCAGCTTTATCCAAAACACGGGTGTCCCTTGTGCGGCGAGGTGATCCCTTCCCCCGCAGTTTGTTTCAAGCTTCTTGAACAAAGCCCGGACCGGCAGCCAGGGCACAGAAGAGTCTGACACTTAATCCAATTGTATCCCCGCCTCTTCACCATGTCCTCAGGATCTTGAGCTTTAGAAATCTGCAGTCTTTTTATTTTTTTCCAAATCCCTTCTGCTCAGGCGTCTTTTGTCCTCAAGACGCTTGTAGTGTCGCCTGGCAGCTGGTTGTTACCTGTGTACCATTGTTTGAACAGGCCCCGAGCTCACAGATGAGCTGGATAAGAAGAAGTTGCCCTTTCCGTGGGTCTGAGAAGGGAGTTGAATGTCAAGCAGGAAGCGACCCCTGGGACATTCGACTCTCAGCGGATCCACACCAAACAAGTCTTGTTGCAATTGAGTTTGAATTGAATCCAGACCTATACACCAAAAGGTCACCACTGTGTGTGTGTGTGTGTGTATGTGTGTGTGTGTGCGTGCAATCTCCACTCGTCCCCCGTCCCTCTGACAAGCAGTCCAAGACCAACAAACTGGATCATTGCCACGTCAATTTCTTTTCAAAACAATCCAAACCAACCAATGCTTCCCTCAATTGGCACAAGTGTTGAGTGGATCTACGCACGGACCTTGAACCACGCCCATGCGTCCATCGTCGGTGGTTGTACGCGATCCTGGATCCCGCGGCGCTGCGTGACAGAAGCGGAACCGCTTATCGACCCCGCTCCGTGTCTTCAGAAGCCATTGTTCCTCAGGAACAAAGCGTGGCGCGGGGTGAGGGTGAATAGAGGCGTGTCGCGTGCGGTGAAAGGCGATCGTGGAGGGAGGGAGGGAGGGAGGGAGGGAGGGAGGCGCTGACAAAAAGCGACGGATCCCTGATCAATGCACGATCACTCGGGTTACAAACCGCGCACAGAGCGGTCGGTTCACCTGGATGAAAGGGCCGGGGCTGCTTGCGTTGTGGTTGTGACTAATTTGTGTGTTTTACCCTTGTGGTGCCAGCTGCGTTCGCACAAGGGCAGCTCAGGTGACTACATGATGCGGCTGAATGGAACACGCAAAGGGACAGTCGTCTGATTTGTGAGCTGTCGCTTCTGGTCACACAAAATTCTGCAGGGAGTGTGTCACCACTCACCAGTTGCAGAACACATCACAGTGTCGTATGAATAACCTTTGCAAGGGAGCAGCTCCCCAAATATACTATCTATCCTGTATGGTGATCCGGGACAAGTCCAAGAGAATCACCTGAATCATGATTGAATGGGCAATCGAGAACATCACAAGTCCCTCCGCCTCACCATTACATGGCAGCTCAAAATGGCCCCATCTTAACCCAGCCTTGATCCCCACACCGCGGCCTGGCCGCCTCGGCTCCGGGGTCCTCATTACATGTTAAAGGTCTCATTTCCACTTCGAACCTCCGACTCGTGGGGCTAAGACCTTGTAAATTGAAGCTAAACCTTTCAATTTCCCGCTGACTTCGTATCGCTCCATCGTACAAGCGGCGGTAAGGACTCGGCGACGAAAAGGCCATTTTTAACCGTCCGTCTCCGGGTCCGACTGATAGGTGTTGCAGGGGATTGCGTATTCACGTCGCGTTGCCTCGCTCCAGCTCGTATTCTCTGTCCATTTCTCCCATTTGTTCCGAACCCAAGACATGCATACCGCCTAGTCTGGTCGTAACGGAGCGACCTGGTCGGAACCTTGACTGACTCGCTGGACAACCGAGACGTTTTCAGTCGCACCAGACCACAAGGTAGACCCTGTGAGTTGTTCCTCTCGACTTTGAGCAGGTCAGGCGCCTCCGAGGGAAACGCTTTTCAGCTCTTGTCGTCCAGCTGTGGTCCAAATACGAGATTCAACCTCCCCGTCACGTCCGAGGAGAGGAAACAGAACTGCGCATAAAGCGACCGGCGCACTCATCTCTAAATCATGCATGGTCGCTGGTCACTTGTCATAAGGAGCACAGAGAGAACGAGGAAAGAAGACGAGTCCTGATTGAAGACAAGGCCACTCGGGCCTTGCCGGGGTTAGGCGGGGGTAGCGATGTCAAGTTGTCGGGCTATCACTCGTCCGGGCGCGGTGCGGGGTCCCCCGCCCGTCAGCTCCGAGGCGGGGCGTCCCCCGGGGTGTCCCCGGGGTCCCCGGATTACCCCATCCAGATCATATAAGTAATTACTGGCGGATTCCCCGCGCAGGACTCAGTGTCAGCGAGACAAGATGAAACCGGCGTCTCGGCGGGAGACGGTGGGAAATGGAGTAGAAAATTGATACGTTGTCTCCAGAGTCCAGCTCCGGGTCTGAAGACACAGATTGATGAACACATGCAGCCACACTCATGTTGGGCTCCTTCTGTGGGACTCTGCTGCTGAGTTCTCAGCACTGTGACATCTCACTCAGTTGTCACGTGCTGTTCTGCACCTGCAGCTTGGTTCACGACAAAAAAAAAATTCTCTGTGGTGTTGGGAACTTTGTCTTCATTTTTCTGCCCAAAGTTTGCAGCCATCCGCAGATGAAAGATGAACACTCCAAAAACAACCTCCTTGACCTTTCTTTATGGCACCATGTGATGTGTGTTGTCATATGGCCGATCATTGATATTTATGACACACAGTTCCCCGTATTAGCAAAACACCCGACCACACTTTCGCTCGCTTCATTACGTGTGAGATCTAATTATGTCACAGTGATCAACCACGAGGCTGGGCCACTAACGCAATGAAGCCTTTTTCCTTCCCATCCCACCAAAGGAAAAACAATTTTCCCAAATGATTTTTTCTCTGATATTGTTTATTTCTGCGTTAATTCAGCTTGTCATGTTTCTGGTTTGAGTGTTTTTAACAATGATCTAACATCCATAAAGCAAACGAGTCGGGTCTGCTGGGAGTAATGAAGAGCTCGGCGCTCTGGGGAGAAAACCTGTCCCTCAGGTTTTCAATCGCTTTGATCAAGATTGATACAGAAGCTACTTGAGGCTCGCTGTGCTCACATTGTTTTTCTGTGGTCACGACGCTCAGGTGTCTGCGAAGTTTTCCTGAAAAAAAATCTCAAAGGTGCGTGTACCAGGAACGGTTGCGCGCACGCACGGTCAGGAGGAACTTGGCAGAAACTCGTGACAAAGCGGAAGCACTCCGTTGTCTCTGAAGCATTTGAGGCAAACGACCTCAACATCATAGAGCGTGCGCCGCACCACCGCCGAGGTAATGATCGCTTAGTCTCCGCCTCGATTCTAATCATTCACCCGCTTCTGTTCCAAAAGAAGAGCAGAGAGCTCCGGGCTATATCTACCTTCATGTCTCCTTTTTGTTGCGTTTCTTAAACTAAAGGTTGCTGAACAAATGAAACCAGAATGTCAAAGATGCTTCTCCTTTGAATGTCGTTGTGTAACCTTGTTGATTGAAAGTTGTGCTCCGGGTGCCCGGGGGGCCGTTCTGGGCTTGACAAAAGGATTACAGGACCATCACCTAATCAGGTCTGGCAAAGACGACACCGTATTCTGTGCAACTGTATACCAAATTAGAGGACAAAAGGTTTGTGCACTTAGTGCCAACCCAGAACAAAAAGCAAGACAAAAGGCAAAGCATTTGCAGTGTATTTGATATTGGATTAATTTCCAACAAGTGGATCTTTGCCAAAGGACCTCAGAGCGACTTCATTGAAAGCTCTTTGCCCCCGAGGTGGCTTAGGCAGCAGGAAGGTAAAAGCCTGCCTCTCTGCAGGTTTTCCCTTGCCTCTGTGTATGGGCACAGAGGCAAAGTCGGGCTGAGGGATCAATCAGAAACTTTGACATAAGAATCCATTCAGCTCGGAGCCCTTGCCACCCCAGCCCCGCAGATACCCGGCCTTGATTCTTTTGAAGTTCCTGCTTTGTTCATAGGATATGTAAAAGGGGCTCAGTCCTCTTACACACGGTGTTAGACAAGAGAGATAACAGAGGCCCCTCTTTTTGCAGAGAGCTCAGCCCATGACCTCTGAAGCTGGCGGTGACAACCTGTGAGTCTACCCTAAAGTGGATTTAAAGGTGAGGTGTGAGTACTTAAGATCTGAACTAGAAAGCAGCGAATCCATAGCCGTTCTCTGAGGAAGATCGGGTTTCGACTGTCGCAAGGGAGTCTTGTGCAGCTTGCAAACACCCAACAAAGAGTTCATTTTGGAGCCGCAAGGAAAGACGTGTGGGTGGTTTTGCCCAAAAAGGAACACAAGACAGGATGAATGTGTCACCGTCTGAGGCAAAACGCCTGTGTTTTCCAACAAAATTCTGCACGTACCTTGCACTTTGCCTCAAACGAGACACTTCACCCACAATGTCAACGTCAGGGAAGGAGACACGTTTTGCAGCTGATCTGCAGAAAATGGAATTTCTGCTGCAGCCGAGGTGAAATAAAAGCGCCCAGGCCTGAGAAGAATAAAAACGCGGACAGATGCTCGGAGCCCTCAGCGCTGCTGCAGCGCGCAACACACAACACAGCTTCATTGAGCACGCGAATGCGAATACGACAACGAGCGAATGAATCAGTGCTTCACACGGCGGTCGCACTGATGTGGTTACTACAGAGAGCCGTGCTCTATCAACCTGGATTGCCTGCAGATTGGCTGCGGTTCCTGCGGTCGTTCTGAAGCCCCCGTCATTTGTCATTGCACTCGCCTTAAATGGCTATTATGCGCGCGAGCTCTTTTGCGCGCGCGCTGCAACAGAAGATGATCTTGACGCGCGCGGCCTTGGACTCTTCTTTCTCTTGATTGAGATGAGTTGTTTGAGGCCCAGCTGTTCGCGCGACCAAATGAAAAACTTTTGATTTTTGTTGAATTTTTCTGAGACTGAGTGGGCAGGAGGCGCCTGCAGTTTTAGAGAGATGAGTGTTGCACTTGACATTGAAATTTTCTGGGCTGGAGCCTGAAACAGACTTGTGCTTGTGTTTTGGTTCACTCTGCCTGACCTGTGTCCTTTTTGATGTTGTTTTGAACTTCTCTTGCATTTCCGAGGCTGGAAAGTTTGCACTGGACTCTGCGTCACAAAAACCCCTCCATGTTCCACGATCAAAACGCATCCTGGTCAGTTGTGCTCCACAGCGGCAGAAACTCGCCTTTGTGACGACTCGCCTTCCCATCAGCTCAAATCAGGGAAATTGCCTTCCTCGCAGCCACGAAGTTCCCCCACAAAAAAGCAAAACAAAAAGCCATTCAGCGAAAGTAAGCTGTGTTAACAAAGTGCAGTGCCATTTACAAATTTTGACCATGATTAGGCATGACCAAGATAAAAGCCAGTGGCAGCGGAGGGTTTAAACAGCTACCGAAGGTTGTGTGCCATTGTGCCTCTTCGGCTGATTACAACATGAAGTGAACACAGCGAAAGATAATGGATATTAAACGGTGATGAAAGGACAAATTACGTGAATTGGTGAAACGCAAAAAAAAAGAAGACACTGCACCCGATTGTGAGGTTGTCAGGGGAAAGTTTGCGGAAAGTTATCTGTCGTCTTTTGTGCGGCAAGGAACCCGTGCCAACGCGTGTGACTTCGCCAAGGAGTTCGCCGTGTTAATTGGGGCAAAGCTGTTTTCTGCTTTTGTGCGAGTGACAAGAGGACAAACGCGAGGACATTAACTCCGCACAAAGGATTCTGTTCCATTGTCCTCGACGACGTGACGGCTGAAAGACCCAGATGAGACGCTCAGCTCTTACTCCTGCACTTTCCCTTCTGCATTCTGCAGGTGAAAACATGGCTGATGCAAAGAACCCAACACAATTTTGCGGCCTTGATGCAAATTGTTCTGAAGAGGTGACCAAACTTAGTTCTCTGCTCTTAAGGCCTCAACGTAATTCTCAAGAGGCAAGTCAAGTGGCATTGTCCAAAGGAGATCCCAGGGGTTCTTCCAGCTGCAGCTGGGTGAGGTGAACCCTAGTGTTGGTGCGCGAGCCCCGTGAAGTGGACCGAAGCTCGGTCCAGGTCCAGGTTCCCCCGCGCGCGCGCGAGCTTAGCCAGCGCCTTGTTTGCAGATGACAGGCACTGCGCGGCTGATAAGATGGATCTGCAGATGCCTGGGCAGCTCAACTCAACTCTCCGGGGCTGTGGACATGTGGAGGAAAATCAGATGGGGATTTGAGATTTCAAGGAGGGAAACCTCTGAAATGATCTTCAAACGGTTCGCTACTTGCAAGTGCGAAATGTGACACCTGCATAAAAGTGAGATTGCGGATTGACGTTCAAAGCCCATGAGAATGAGGTCTCTGGTTGAAGCTGTGACGCAGGTCCCTCGCTTGTCCCCTGGATCCACCGCCCCGGGGTGTCTCCCCACCCGCCCGTCGGCCGGCCACACCCTCGGGGTTTGCCTCATCCATCACACTCTGTCAGTACTGTGCCATCCATAACTATGTGCGCAGTTGCTAATCATCCCTTCGGATGCAGATCTGATTCCGGTTCTGTTCCTTTGGGGGACCGGAGACCCAGGGAGGTCTCAGCTGTTGTCCCCAGCTCTGAGCATTCGGGGGTTGTGATATCATCGCAGATCAACGTTGACTTTGTCAGGCTGGTGGGCATTGCACAGCCAGAACGGAAAACTCCACCCTGTTTGAAAAGCAAACTGCAGTGACTCAATGAATACAAAAGAGGAAGCAACGTTTACAAATCTAATGAGTCGCTTAACTCCCGATGAGTTTCCACACTTTCAACCTGTTTTCACAATTTCAGGAGCCATTGCCCTCGTTCCGGTGAATGCCAAACTGATGACCAGCTCTGCCGTGCACGAGCAGCCTGAGGAAACTGGAGGCGCTATCAAGTGACCAGTGTTGATTAATTACATAAAGCGGGGCAGTGTTTGCACACAAGTCCATTGCTGGACCATTACACGCCCAGAGTGACCTATTCAGGGCCTGTCCAATTCCTGGCACAATTACATGCAACGGTCCATCACGCATTGATGGCTAAATCATGTCCGCGCATAAAAAACGGGGCAGGACTGACCACTGGCTTCAGTGGCTGACCACTGCCCAGCTGTGGGAATGTCAGTTGCGCTGTTTGTCCGCGCAAATTTATGAGGGGCCCGCATGAGTTTCGAGTTACAGGTCAACGTCTGTGCTGTCCACATGTTGCGCAGAAGTACACTGCTAGAAGGTTACAGTTCCAAACAGGTGCCACAACTTCCTATTACAGAATTTCCCTCCTTGACACACAGAATCTGGAAGAAAGATGCTTCAATTGAAACGTACAATAGGGAAAGACCAACGTGTTTCGTAAAACTTTGCGAACTCATTTGGATGAACCTGTCCTGAAGAAAAGTTGAAAAATAGAATCAAGCAACAGTGAAGTTTGCCCAGACCGAGCAACACAGGCAACGAACCCGCACACAAATGTTCTGCTATCGCAGTTGTTTATTTGACCCTGCTGGGGAGGACGGGCACGTCCCTCCTCCACCTCCACTGCAGCGACAAGCAGAAAACGTTCCGAACGACTCAAGTCCCTTGAGCTGGAGTATTTTTGATTGAGTCTCTTCATGGTGAGCCCGTGCACTTTGCGACAAAATGATTTTGTCAGCTTCAACATGCAGAAAGTTGGAATCACTGATGCGTCACACAAGAATCTGCCAAATCCTTGACTGCACAACAGCACTACTCGTGCAGGTGTCGTTGAGTTTCAACTTCAAAGAAACATTGGACAATTTTCTGAACAGGCCCATTGAACATGCAAACCATATTCACTTGCACTGCAAAAAAAAACAAAGCCAACACTGTGGTGCATGTCCAGCAGAAGTCGGGCTGTGGCACTCAGCGGGGCCTGTGAGTAGTGGGTGGAGCCTGTGGGAGCGAGGGACTACTTTGTGGCGGAGGCAGCGTTGTGCTGCGGCTGGGGAGCTTGACCTCTGACCCGTGTAGTAGCTGGTAGTAGCGCTGAGTAAACGGGATGACTGCAGGCCACAGCCTCTTCACCTCTAGCTTGTGCTGCCGCGCTGCGGCCAGCGACGAACTACGTGTCAAAACAAAGCAAAAAGTCATTCTGCGTTTTCCACAATTTGCTCAGTGGAAATCAACGATTTGAAGCCGCTGTTGCTTTTGCAAACACGAACAGGAGGTAATAAGATTTGCAGAGTCGCTGATTGAGCTGTGATGTTCTGTTGCGTCGCAAGAATGTGCCAGTACCCGCACGCAGGCAAAATTGTGTGTTGTCTTTTTCACTTTCACCCAACAAACATAAATTTAACAAACCAAAACCTTGCTTCACAAAAAGAGCGGAAACTGACAAACTCAAAGATTTCAATGAATTGTGGAAGTTGGCAGCATGATTAACGACATGGAAACCTTTTTCTCACAGAGTTGGGATTTCAGACCTGACCAACTTAATTTCAGCATCGGTGTCGGTTGTACAACAAATGGGCATCACCAGTCTTGTGCTGTCTGTGATGCGCCTACCTGGTGCTGAGAATGACACACTTGTAATTATGGCCTTCATTTATCCAGATTAAACCTGTCCGTTTGATGCCCTATCGAAGGGCAAAACTGATACGAGTTTGGTCTGAGCATGTGGGGAAACAGGCACAGCTTACACAGAGTGGTCAGACACATTTGAAAATATCCCATTCAATCTGCAGGGAGGTGCAGTCCATTTTCGCCTTTGATGGACTTCGCTTTGCTTGGGAGTGAAAAAGGGTGAGAATGACCTTTGATTCCTTGTCGTGCAGTGGCGAAGTCAAACCGTCTTCAACACACCACACACAGCCGTGCCTCCCCTCCTTCTATTTGTGCACTTTGAGATAGCTTTTCGTCGAGAGAACTGCACTCTCACAGGAGCTCCAGACAGATTCATAATTTCAAGACACTCAGATGTTGCCGAGTCGCCGGTTGACGAGCTTTCATCGTGGTGCGAAGCGACTTTGACCAGACGACGGGCTCGGGTCGGGGTGAGGGAAGGTGACGAGGCTGCTGCTGCAGGTCTGCGCTGCCCCGGCCGCTGCCTGAGCTGATTGATACCGCCCAGGGGTTGGTACAGACCCCCTGCCCACCCCCTAGTTAAGCTCCACTGCCACCCGACAGTGTGGGAACATAGCCACTCAAAACACCTGAGCCAGAGGAGTCTCCTGCAACTTTTGCAGGGAAGCTGCAGAATGTTGAAAGTCCAGACTTTTTCCAGCTTCCAGATTTCAGTTCAATCAGAACTGTCTGAATTGTGTGGTGAATTTGCCTTGTGAAATTGAAAAAGGTACAGGAAACACTGAAGTGCCACGTACAGCTGAGAAGCTGCACGGTGTGAGGGGTGTGAGTGTGAAGGGTGGAATGCAGGCCCCGCTGGATCCGCTGCGAGTTGCTCGTTACCAACAGCCTCACCATTTACTATTCCACCAAATCAACAGTGTCACTGTGGCCGGTGGTTGTTGGGGGGAGATCACCGCTGGGATTTGATATTTGTCCTGGATAAGGGGCTGCCAGAAATAATGAGCGGAGATTCCTGGGAAACAGCTTGATGGTCAATCCAGTCTGGAAATTTTGAATTTGTGCTGTGGAAAATGCACACAAGTTCTTGGACTTGTTGCTGGTTTAAGAAACGTTTTTCACAGCTTCTTGAAGATTGGAGCACAAGTGTGTGGTGGTGAGCTGATGGCGTCACAGGTTGATGAGTTTTCCAGTATCTTTGTTGTCAGCCCTGTGATTGTTATTGATCACCTAACGACAGGGGGAGTTCGTTTGTACACATGCGAGTTTTGACCCCGAAGTTGACCTTCGGTTCAAGGTCAAGTTCAGAAGGCAGTTCAGAGTGGCACCGGGTTCAAAAACGCCAGTGAAGAACGCAGATCAAGAAAGGTTGTGTCTGGCAAGGTCACCTCCGTCAACAAGGTCACCACAACAACACATGTTTCAGAAAATGAGTTGCGATAAAAGACGAAACGAGGGTAGAATGGTGCTCCTGTGGCCAGTTGAGGCGGCGTCTTGATTTTCACGGATTGTGATCAAGACGATTTCCACTGCGAAACATTTTGAACTGCGAATGACTCTACTTTTTGTGCAAAATATGTGGTATAACTTGTGTCCGGTTATCATGCATTGGTGAGATTTGATTTCTAATCAACGAGGGAAAAAAATCTGCTAAAATGTCATCAACACGTCATTCAACAGAAACAGTGTGGCAAGGCTGAGCACACTCGTGCTTCACCTGTGCCAAAAATTTTCCAAGAGAAATGGAAGTGGTTTATCGCGTGAAAATGTTTTGATATGCACAGTTTTTGTCGGTTGACCAGACTTTGTGCCAAACACGCGTACATTGTGCTCGTGTCTGTGGAAAACGGGAGAGAGAGACGCGGAGAGCAAGAGTGAGTCGAGGGAGAGCATTGGGGCGGTGGGGTGAGGGAGCGGAGCTGAGGGAAAGAAAGAAAGAAAGAAAGAAAGAAAAAAAGAAAGACAGAAAGAAAGAAAGAAAGAAAGATAGAAAGAAAGAAACAAAGAAAGAAACAAAGAAAGAAAGAAAGAAAGAAGGAAAGCGAGCTCCGCGCGAGCGAGGCTTCTGTCAACTCGCGTTGCTCCCCGACGCTCCAGCCCCGCGCGTCTCTCACTCAGCTCCTCGTCTTCACTCAGCGGAACCGACGATCCAGCTTCGTTCAGTGCACCACAACAGACCGGCCGCCGCGGCGCGCACTTGTTCGTGGTCAAGGCTCAACGATGAACAGATGAAATGCGAGAAGAAACTTGGCTTGAGGTCAGCGACTCCAGTGACCTCAGATAAACCTGCCCAGCTTCAGTGGACTCGATGCACGTTACGCAGCGTTGCTCGTTTTCAAATAACGCATCACAGATTCACGAATGTTGACAGTTGTGTCGTGGGTGTGCGCTTGTGTATTTTCAAAGAGTTCTGTGTTTTGAACAGCAGAATGCTGAAGTCAATTGGAGAGTGAGTGAGTGAGTGAGTGAGTGAGAGAGTGAGAGAATGAGAGAACAGACAGACAGACAGACAGACAGACAGACAGACAGACAAACACACACACACACACACAAATACACACACACAGATAGGGGGAGTCAAAAGGAAGAGAAAGAGACTGAAAAGAGACTGACAGACGCATGAGTGTCGTGCCGTCAGTATTGAGTGTTCGAGCCCCGCGTCCATCAGCGAAGTCAACGGGAAACACTCGGTTCTCTCAGCCGAGTAAGTTTCGTGGAGCAGCATTTAATTCCGCGAAGCCTGGAATGTGAATGCAGATGATTATCAGGCGGACGATAGTGCAGGGAATTAATGAGGCCCGTGCGGTGAGGGTTGGGAGCGGGTGCAGTATGGGGGCGATGTACTCATGTGCACCGGGCAATTATCAGCCATGTGATGAATGATTAGGAGAAGGGAGCTGGTTTGTTTTACCCACCCACCTGTGGTTGACCGCCCTATCCAACGCCGCGTGATAAAAATAACACTGCCAGGTCAAGCATTTCACATGTCAACGTTATCAGGGGTGCGCGCCAGGAACTGTACTGCAGAGGTTCCACCTCCACCCGAGAATGGCAACTTCGTGGATGTCAAGTGTTGCTGCCACTTTCACGTACAGGTGGTTGTCCCACTCCTTCCCTCCAAAAATTCACAAAGACCCTGTGCAATTCTTTGGGTTTCATAACGTCATTGGAAATTTCTGTGGGTCCAGAAAAACAAGAGCACAAGAAACCAAAGATTGTGTGATGCTCATCATGCGACCACGCCAAGGGCCTGCATCTTTCAGTTTCAGACAACTGCTTCGTTCTTGGCGCCACGTTGTTGTATTCAAGACCCCGAGCCCCGTGCCATAGGAATAGGGTTTGATGAGCCTGGAGCACGTACGGTAGATTGTGGGCTGGTTAGAGCCTCGATACAGGAGCAATAGCCCCAGGACCTCGTGTTCTCGTCCGGTGGGCGCGGAATCCTGAACGCGCTGTGTTCTCCGGGTGTGACTGGACCAATGCTGCGTGTCCAGCCTCCCGCCTTCCAAGTCAAATGGACTGTGCGCTGCAGACTATGTCGGTTCAGACAGGTTCCCTCGTCGAGTTGCGATCCGGACGTCGGCAGGAAAATTTGATGCACCGCAAATTGTCTGCGACTTGCCTTTGTCGGGCGGGCAGCTGGAGGCTGGAGCTGACTGGTGGTAGATTGGTCCGAGACACAAGTGACGGATGAAGGTGTCAGGTCAGATTCGCGCCTTCATATCACACTGCAGCGAAGAGCTGTCTGCAGTCCCCATATGTCAAACCCTGGCTTTTTTCAGGACCTGATGGTTCCACAACCGGATTCGAGCTTGCCCAAGGTGTCTGTCTCAGGTTTCAAGATGAGTATAAAAAGAAATTTGTTGGGGTGAAACCGAGTCAGGATTCCAAATCCGGAAACACGATCAGGAGCTGTTTGACCGCTCCACCCTCTGGACCCAGCCTGTTGAATCACTGACCAGGGGTCAATGTCTCAGTGACCATTACATCAACCGACTCTGTTTGCCGGGTCTGACCGCAGACAATAGGGGACATGCCCCTCCCCGATCCCTGACCCCTGCCTCAGTGCACTGACTTTTCACACTCCTCACAGCTTCTTGTGATGTTTGTCCCGTTGCATTGAATTCAACACAGAACTTGGTCTCCGTCCCAATATTGACCAAGCAATGCACTTGCTTGATGAAAATTAAACACATGCAAAGGGCGTTGGTGTGTGCGCATGAACCCTGAGTACAACACGCGGTGTGAGGGAGAGTCCGGTGTTGAACAGAGTGGAGACAATGACGTGCAGTTCTTCCTGCACCATTGCAAACAGAACTGACCCGACAATGCCAGAGAACTCTCCGTCTTGACACAAGGCGGACTTGACCCTTCACTCCGAAGTCAAAAGCTGCCATGTCTTCGCATTTATCCCTGTACAGCTGCCAAACGTGCAAGAATTTCATTTCCACATCGATTTCAGCAGAACATCGTGGCAAGGTGTCGCGTCAAGGTACTGGACCTGTCTGTCTGTCTGTCTGTCTGTCTGTCTGTCTGTCTGTCTGTCTGTCTGTCTGTCTGTGTTGGTGTGTATGTGTGTGCATGTGTGTGTGTCGGTCTTGTGTGTTGTGTGTGTGTGTGTGTGTGTGTCTGTCTGTCTGTCTGTCCGTCTGCATTTGAGTCGAAAGATGACGCCTTCCTCGAAAAGTGACACTGCAGACACACGTCCGCAGGCCGCTGTCCGCTAATGACCAGGCCAAGATTATCTGACCCTCTTTTTTCACATTAATTCTTGGACAAAACCTCATTTGCATGTGCTAATTGGGGAGATACAGTCCTCCAATTATCTGCTTTCTTAATAAGCGAGTAATGCACAGCTTAGAGAAAAGTAATATTGGCATTCTATTCTGCTCTAATTTAGCACATCTAGCAAATTGGCGAGTGCATTGATGGACTTGAGAGCCAGAGGGCAGCTATTTTATACCACCATAAAACATTCTCTTGACAATGCACGGAAAACTAACACCACGGGCCATGCGTTTTTGTGTTCCCTTATTAATATGCAACTTTTTTCGAGCTGCCACTATTGTTTGGATCCAACAAAAACAGAGACACGTTTTCCTAATTACCAGTCTGATCCTGTAACCTTCGAGGGAAAAAAGCAAGTGCACATTTTATCGATTTCATGGACTTTTGATAAACTGTGTCTTTTTGTCGAAACCTGAGTGTTCCTATCTCAAGACAATTTGCTGTTCGCAAACTTTCAGACTGATATGATGAGGTTTGGAGCCCAACCGGAAGGGGTTATCTCTTGAAACTCGAGGATTTGATCTCTGGTGGTCTTTTTCAACTGCGTGTGCATTTCTTGGTGCCAAGCACAATTTTAGGCGAACGTTTTTGCAACTGTGTCTTGACAAATGACACGTTGAAAAATTTGGGCATCAGTCCCCTTTTTTGTAGAAGTGCCACACAAAGACACAGGAAGAAGAAATCCAATGGGTGAACACTGAACCTGTTCTCTGTTTGCACCGGATAAGACTTGACAAGACAAGCCGAAAATAACACGACTGCGAAAAAAAGTCAAAATGCGCATACGCAAACCCAATGATTTGTCATTATCAGCAATTAAGTTAATTGACTCACGGCCAAAAAAGCGTGGCCTTCTGAAAGCAACAAAAGGAAGGCGAGCGGCCGCTGTGACGTTCAGCCTTTGCGTCTGATATATTTTTGTGCTGATGAGTCGTAATGAGGGTCATTTGGCGGCGCAGGCAGGGAGGGGGCGGAAGCGCCGATCCCCGGGCCCCCTGCCCCACCTCTGACCTCGCGGGCAGCGCCGCCGTGGTTTTCATGGTAACTGCTCGCTGAGGCGTGCTCTCGACGCGACGCCGCTGCGACTGCTGCAAAAAGCTGTTGGGGTGGGGGACTCGGGTCGTAAAAAGCGTTTAATCTGCCATGTTTGAGGCGTGCATTGCGTTGCCTGTTTGCTCACGCTTCATTCCAAATCGCTTCTGCAGTCGCTTCTGTAGAGAGATGTTGATAACACACACAATTCTGACTCTGGATGTGTTCAAGTGCTATGCGACCTGCAGCCAAAGATGAGGAATGAGAAAGTGTCACCCCAGGACAGATCAAGTCGTCGCGCAGGGAGCACTGCCTGTGCTGTCTGTCATCAACAGCTGTGCCCACAAAAACAATGCAGGATTCACGCGTTTGCAATGACGTTCACAGACCTGCTTTTCTGGACAGTGACAGGAAAGGCGGTGGCAGCAGCAGCAGCAGCAGAGAAGGGAGAGAACTGCAGAGATTGTGCAGTGGCTCTGTGCAGACGGAGACGGAGACAGGGACGGAGGCTTTGTGCGCGGCTGACAGTAATTTGTGACCGCTGACCCTGCCGGGTGCAGAGGTGCAGCGCTCACTTCATAACTCCTGACTACCTCCTGACAACCCGTAATGAGCCGGGCCACAACCCCAGGGCCGAGGCTATGTCAAAGTTCCGAGCTACAATGTTTTTCCAGGGTAATTTCGGGTCCCCCAGATGAAGACGCAGCTAATTTTGATGCACTTAGCCCTTTGGCTCCTGGAAAACACAGTGAGTGTGACGAGTCTGCTTCGCGGAACACAAGTCAGGACCGGAGAGCAGGGAGGGCAGCGCCCAGGGCAGGGCGGGGTCCCGAGGCCACTGCACCTGACAGAAACGCTTGATTCACTAAAGAAAACCATCTTATTCATCTTATTGCTTCTTATATCCGATGCTTTTCAAGTTAGTTTTGCCACAGAGAGGATTTGATTAGGTTTAGCTGGGGCCGAGTTGACAGCACTTGGGCCGCAATCCCTCGAGGTCTGCGCTCGGTAACCTGCCCCTGGACCTCGGTGTTGACCTTCCTGCCCCTGAACAAACGCGGAGTCAAGATCCCGTGGCAGCAGAGGCCACAGAGTTCCGGGATCAAACAAACCTCCAAAGTGTCCGACAAAATTGAGCAGCACTTTTTTTTCAAGGCGCGGAATCCTATCTGTCAGGGCCTTTATCAGGTCGCATTTATCATGGGCAAGGCTTTCGGTAATCTACAGACCGGAGGTGTGCGCTTGTGTTCGGCGGCACCTCTGGCCCTTTGGGGCCTTCAACCTGTAACCAGGTGAAAAATACAGGTCACGAGGGTTAATCCCAACGGGAGACCTCGGTGGATCGAGGTGGCTTCATAAATTTCCAATTCATATGGTGAGACGTGAAAGGAAAAAGTAACCAATCTGTGGGACATGGCTCCCTTGGCTTTGTGTGGGGTCCCCGCATTGATTTGTTCGTCTCGTATCTGCATCACAGATAGTGCCACTCAGCCCAAACAAGAGGCTTCAATCGCGTCATCCATTGCACAGACTCCACATCACCACGTTTCTTTCCCCCCTCAAATTTACATTTCATGAAAGCTAAGTACGAGCAACTCTTGTTGGACACAAACAAGGGACTGGAATTGATGTTACCTCACCTCATACCTGAGATTTACAGTGGAAGAAATACAATTTGCAAAGCTACATGGCCAGTATCCAGGACAATGTCATATGCAAATGAAAAACACATACATTATTACGAAGCTCCACAGATTGAATACAATGTCATATTTCTTCTCTCGCAGAGAGGTCGGTGAGGCTGGAGCTGAGCTGCGGGCTTTGTGGGGAGGAAGACGGGTTGACAGAAGGAAGCTGCGGTTGAAGTGTGGGCGGCAGCGGAGGCCTCGGGGTCCCGGCCAGCGGCGGGAGATGGGCGGGGAGGTCCTGACCGCAGCCGCCGCCGAACTGACAGCCGCCGCAGCAGCCTGACACGGAGCTCTACATGGAGAAGACACACACTGCGTCTTTGGACAGTTTATTGCCTGGTGCAAACTCAAATATTTTCTTGAAACACAGGACCAACAAAGCTGGTTGTGAAGCTTTGTGCAAAAGGACCTGACCACTGGAGGAGGGACTCCATGCATGTGTGCAGTGCAACACAACTCACTCCTTTTCGCTCTGGGCGAAATCAAATGCGCGTTGCTGGGATGAAAATCAGTTTGACTCGAGGAATCCGTGTTTTGTTTTTGAGCGGTCGATGTTTGGCCTGGAAGCCGGTGCTCCTTTCCAGGGGTGGGCAGGACGGGATTGAATTAATCTTCAGCCTGTGACTCAGTGTTTTGAGAGGATGTGAAGAGAGGCGTTGATACAGTATTTGGGTCAATTCCATGGGCTGCTCAATTTGCCAACGAGACAATAAAAAAGCTGTGAGGCTCAAGCATCGAAAAGCTGAGCAGAAACCACTATCGCCTTTGTACTTGTGTCAACTTGTGTCGGATCATGTACTACAGAGGACTCTGCTGCGCTGTTGTACTGAATGAAATCAAAGATGCGATTTCGGAGACCACAAGTGGTTTACATTCTGTGCCATATTGAGTGCACATGTCTTTCACATTTTCCCTCGTCTTACAGCATGGATTCCTCCCCCTTTTCCCTTCCAGGGGTGGTGAAGAAACTTGCGCCCACGACAAATTTCACACACGTGGTACCCGGACGGAACCTTTGTTGAAACGTTGAGTAAATAAACGGCAGCGTTTGCGGGGGCTGGACAATATCCTTATTGAAGTAGCTGAGCAAATAGACAACACGGAAAGAAAGGCTGCGTTTGAATTTGAAGTCGAATCGTTTACAAAGCACTTGACCACCCTGCGTGCGAAGGAAGCTATGAAATCTCTATCTAATTCAATTAATGCTGCGATTTGATGAGATAGAGGTTGCAGTAAGAGGGCCATAATCCCTCCCTACCAATCTCCCAACATTAGCGAGGGGCTATAAAACCATTAAGTGGTCAGCAGTGCGGCCATTATTAGCTCCCTTCGGTGGCTCTAATAGGTCCACAATCGCACGGTGCAATATTGGTGTGCGACGGTTGCCCCTCTGGACCTCATGAAACTCCTGCCGGGGCCACTGCCTTCCCAAAGGGCTGTTTTACTGCAAAATCAAACCCTGTTGCCGTTGGGACGGTAAGAAACAACGACAGTGTTGGGGGCTGTGTTAAATACGTTGATACAGTTAAAGATTGGGTTCCTTGATAGGCCAACGAAGCATGTAAGATGTACTGTTCTGAACCAAAGAAAGGAATGGGGTTAAAAAGTTGAGGAATACTGTGAAAAGAAGGGGTGAAGTAGCTGTGCAACAGGCCGTAACTTTATTGCCGGGGTCTCGCAAAGGGCTGCATTGTGTGCTTGACATTTTGCTCCAGGTCACAAGCTCAGGCACATAATTGATAGGGCCACGATAGTCTTTCTCTCGCACACAGGATCTTTTCTTGCCTCTACACGAGGGGTGAACACCAGCAAGTCTGATGATGCTGTTCGCCCTGGCTACAGAACAATTTCATGTTTGCTTTCATGAAGCACTCGAGTTGTGCGCGAGGAGCTGTGTTGTTGCGGTGTTGACTCTGTGGCCCGGCCGGCTGCGCCCCGCTTCTTGCCCCGCGTTACCCCACTTTACGTCGCGTCACCTCGAGGGGCGGCGGGTCAGCCGCGCAGCCGCGAGGGAGGCGAGGGGCTCGGGCTGCACTATCTAAACACGGGATCCACGACAACTACCGATGCCTATCTTCGAACCAACCCAGCACTGCAGATTTCACGTGCGAACGCGTGAAGTCGCTGACACAGGGTTTGTCCGCTTAACTTCAACTTTTGCCGAAAATGACTGTTTTTCTCTGCCTGCCCTGCAGAAACCAATACAATGCAGCTTTCAGGTGCAAAAACGCCAGGGTTTTCTCTTGCACTGTTTCGTGGTGAAGAGTTTGAAGAAACAACTGGTTCTGCACGCAATTTGAACATGAGGAGGATGCCACGGGTGAAGAGGACCACGCCTTCCGACACTCGAGAGAGAAGTGCACATTGTGCACGATGATGCAGTTTGGGAGAATAGGGGAGCGAGGGGAGGGGGAAGTCCGCGCACAGGAGGGTATTGTTGAGCAATGATAAATACTAGCGCGCTGTCAGGGATGTGTATGATCGATTGAAGCAGAGAATCTGATCTCTGCTATACAAACCACCCTGATTATTGTTATTAACCAAGATTTGCGGGACGGGCCAGTGATAAACGGCCGAGAAAATTTCAAAGTGCCGCCTGGAGAAAATCATAGATCTCTGCAACAGTAGGGAGACAGATAAGTGCTTGTAACTCCCTGTTGCTTGTTTGCCGTGAACATTTGTCAACTTTTTTCAGCGTTCGAAGTGTCCACGTATAGTCAGTCATGAAATGGAAGTCGCACAAGAAAACCAGTTTCTGCTGACGAGAGAAAATACTCTCGGAGCAAAGCACCTTGTGTGCGAAGATCGTGAACCGAACCTGCACTTTTTTCTTGTTTGTTCATCTGTGTTTCCTCCCAGGGGCAGAGCGAGAGGCGGCGAGGGCAGCGTTGCATGATCCTCACACGTGTAATTATACTTTTTATTATCATCTGACTCTTGCCTCAACTCTCGACACGCAACACCTATTGTTTGCCTTTGAAAGCCCTCCTTTCACAATTATCTTCCCAAATTTCCGCAACGTACCAAGAAAAAGTTACTCTATCCTCAGCACTTGGCTGGATTCTGCGTGTCTTGATAAATATTTCTGTTTGGAAGAGGAAAACAACAACATGGATTCGCAGCTCTGTTTCGGATGTGTGCGAACCTGGATACAACTCGTTTATTTGCTTCCAAAATTGTTTGTTGAAAGAAATGAGCTGTGTACTTGCACAGTTGGGTCGGTCAGCGTGGACGGAAGCCGTAAAAAGACGGGATTCCACCTGAAGATTTGTTCTACATGTTCTAATGGTTCATGAAGAGCTTCGCGAAGGGCTGAGCCGAGGGGATCCGGATTGTATCCAGTGCAGTGGATCGCTCAAGGATGAGCCAAGGGGGGGGGAGCGATAGTTAATATGTCATGGACCGCGGACTGGGGTGGAGGGATAGCGATGATGGGGTGATAATTAAAGACTAATGAAGTACGCGGCGATGAGCGGCTGCGATGGATCAGGGGTTAAATACAGCTGACAAGCTGTACAACTCTACCCCACCACTCGTGATGTATTGGTCTCGTGACCTATGGGGGCTGTCACGCTGACCTTAAAGCACAGGGGTCAATCAGCTTACAAATTGCCTGTAAACATTTACCACCTTCCATCCACTCCTCGCAAACAAAACACAAACGAGAAGAGGAGGCATGCAGCGGCCCATGCCAACCATCGCTCCCCAGTTGCGATAATTAATTATGAATATTTGCTGTAATTTGGTAAACATTTAACTTGGATGATGTATGGTCTGACAGAAGGAGGGCGAGGCGCCCCAGACCTCCGCTCCGTACAGCACACGATCCTCACCTGCAGAAGACACCGTCCAGCTCCTCCTGGTCTCGGGCCCAGGGAGACTCGTCCTGCTGATAGCGCTGTGATCGAGTCATCATAAAATGCTCCGCGCTGCTCAGTATCAGTCATTACCCAATTAATTTCGCTGGTAGTCAGGCGAGGAGCATGGCTTGTGTGTTTGTGTTGCACTTGCATCAGTGGAACATTACGTGATAAGATAAAAGATTCAGAGTGTTACGAGAGTGACGTGATTCTCTGTGCAAACCAGACGTTCGCTGTGGTATTCGTCAGGCTTCAACTGTGTGAACCTCACTTCCACGCTCCTTGCACTGGATCGTCACGTCAACTGTAAGAAAGATAAAGCTTTTCACATTTCCTGTTTCACGGGTTTCACTCGCACAGAAAGAAGAACATTCTTCTCGACAAAGAAAGCTTTCTTGGCATGTTTGACTTCTCGTACCCATCTCCAGATAGTGACCAGGCCTATTAGTGTTGGACCCAGTACCAGTATTTTCCCACTGTTTTGCCCCCTCGTAGCCTCGGGCGATACTTGGTCATTGCCTTGCACGACTGCCCCATCTTTCGTGGGCTATCATCATCTGTAAGAGAAGAGGCAAACCATGAGAAAGTGGTTTTGATAATTAGATGACAGGACAGGCAGCATCAAAGCGGGCCCACTGCGTTTCCTATAAATGTTTGGCTTTACAGAACTGATTCTTCCACCCTGGAACCCTCATCCCTCAGGACACAGGCAAATCCTGAAGCACCCCCGCCTCGTGAAAATAGCCTTCCCTTGGCTTTTTGCTGCAATTTGCTTGCATGTTCAAGTGCATCATTTTTACCAATTATTTTCACTGGACCAAGCTCAGTTTTGAAGAACGCGAGACACCAACCACTGTCTGACTCTCAGTCTCTTTTCAATGCTCGGGAAATGAAGGGACGTTTCTTTGAATATTTGAGGGAACAATGTTTTTCAAACGGGCTGAACAGCTTCCTGCTTTACTCTGTCTCCACACAATGTTTCTTGGACAGGAAGAAAGCTCTGCATACTTTCTTCCCTTCTCGAGCCAATTTAAAAAGTACAAGGGGGGACTGTTGTGCACTTTTTTCAAGTCTTGAGAGGGAGGTGATGAGAGGTGAGTGCACATTGAGGTGTGAGGTGGGTGTCCCAGCACAGTGAGGGAACCGTCCCCTCCCCAGACAGACCACTGCCTGGGACAGGCCGGAGCTTCCCTTTGAAACGATGTCTCCCCGTCCCTCCCTCCTGTCAATGCTTAATTGAAAGTAACACAAAATCGCGAGGGAAAGCATGAGAAAGTGCGTACTCAATTACTCCTGAGCATCGTCCAGAAACCAAGGGCGTTTTATTAAAAAATGTTCAAGTAAGCAGGAAAGCGGAATACTTGTAATAATTTCATGCATCGAAAGTGGCTTGAAATTCTTTTCTAGCTTGTTGAGCGCTGAAGCATCTGATATCATTTGATGGCTGTTCTCATATTGGACCATGGACCAATGGCCACTTTGATGCACCCCTCGCAGACAGCGATAGTGCTGCAAAATGCAGTTCAATCAAGAATGTCAGTCGGTTTATGAAGCGCAAGTAAAGTGATTATTTAGGAGATTTAATTCAAATTCAAAAAGTATAATCTCATGGGAAAGTTTTCTTGGGGCTTCTGTGTTGTCTGTGGTCGTTTTGTGTCGCTTCCTTCATCCCTTGTTGTGTCTGCCATGTGGCTTCACATGATGAACGTTACAAGTCAAAGTTCAATTTACAAAATTCCGTTTTGATTGCGTCTGATCAACAGAAATGTCGCTCAAATCAAATCGAGCTGCTGAAAGTGAACTTCTTTGATTCCTGATGCAAACCTGACCTGCACATTGGTTCGTTATGCCGTGGTGTTCACACGAAAACGTGTTTGTTAGTCTAATTAATTGCCTTTGTTCAGACTCACATCTTTGAACAGACCCCACCCAAGCTTTGTGAATTTGCCAGAAAAAGTCACTGCACGCACAATGTACCCATTTTTAATGACGTGAAATATGGGAAGAAAGATTGAACAGATAATCGGGCAGTGACTGGGCATAGAGTGTCAGCAATTACAGGCGATACATTTCATACATCATTAAGCGTACATGTGCATGCCTATCTTGATGGCAATTCCATTCCACACTGACTCTGCATGCGATTTCACATGTTGAGCTGCGTGCCAGGCTGTCAGCCCAGGAATTTGGTAACCAAAGCACCGGAGACTTGACATGTTGTGTTTTGCAGAGAACATGCAAATACAACACAGGACATAACGGTCGCTGCAAACAACACTCGTTTAAAAACTTACAGAATTGCCCCATCCACCTTGTCTGCGAAGATACATAGCTCCTGTGACTTCGGGCAAAATCTAATCTAATAAAAGACAAGACTCTTGAGCACTTGTGAAAGACACCTGTTTTGTTTTTTGGAAAATGCTTCAACCAGTATCACTCACCAAATCGTTTCTGAAAGCATTTTGTTCACTCAAGGGAGGGGACATTTTGAATCCCCCCCCCCTGCAAATTTGCTCACTGAGGTGCAAATGTCAATTGGAGTGGTTCGACGAAGACAAAAGCGGTTCGGGAGGTGTTCGCTCGGGTGTCGCGGCACCTGACACGACGCGTCGCTGAAGCTGAACGCGACGAATCGGTCCTTGTCGCAAAACTCCTCCGGTGGATCCTGGTTCAGGGCAGAGGCGGAGGGCAGGGGACAGGGCAGGGCAGAGGCGGGGGGGGGGGCAGGGGAGTTCTGACCGTGATGGGGCAAAACATAAATTCCAAAATTGAGCCTGTTAAAAAGTTAAATTGCGAGGGTAAAGTTTATTTTTGCGGGTCATGTCAGGTACCTTTGGATCCACTCGAGCATTTTTCAACCCAATGAAGGAACAAGAGCACAGGTGAGGCACCTGCCTCGGTGTGCCCCGCAGTGAACGAAACAGGTGATGTGAAATGTGCAGAAACGGATCTGCAACTCAAGGTCGCTCGCTCTGAGATGAGAGGTCCTTTCCGCTCAACCGTTTCCAAAATGCGCAAAGAGAAAGAGAATATTGTGACACCAACAGACACACACACACATACACATACACACAGAGGCACTGTACACAGCGACTTGAGTTGTGTGCGTGAATGGGCACCAGTACATGCAACATGGTCGTGCTGCTCCCTTATCTACAGGTCTCTTGACAATTAACCTCGAAGGCCTCGACGACAACCAACCTCTGACATCACCCCTGACATTTCCTCCGCGTCTTGTCCACGTTCGGAACAAATGTATCGCGTTTCAAGGACTTTTGCAGATTGCTGGGCCATTTGGTCACGACTTTTCTGATAAAGTTACGACTGTGTGTTCGCAAGTCCGAGTCTGAAAGTTGCTCTGTGTACATGTTGTGCATGAGTGTCGAGAACGTGGTCAAGGATCACACAAACAATCCTTTGATTCAACAGTGCAGTGTTCTTGAGACTGTTACCCTGTGAAGGACGACTATAAATCTGCATCCAGTGATGTCTGTGACATGTCACTTGACTGGGTTGAACCGATAAAAAGTAGGGATTGCACGGGTATGATTTTGGTGTCCCGGGTACCCGTAAGCAACTACCCGATCCGGGGCACGGGTACCCGCCATCCAAATATGGTCAACAGAAGCTGTCATTGGAAATTTCCAATGTGTAAAATGTAGGGATTGAAGTAGGTGGTAGGTGGCAGTAAATCCTGGTGAGTACTTGGTAAGTACCCAAAACATGAAAATAAAAAGAACAAGGACATGCATTGCTTTCTGTTTTCATATTTTCTGTTTTGTTTACTTTCTGTTTTCATATTTTCATATTCTGCTTTCACATTCATATATCTGTTAAACTCTGACTTGTGACCCACATCTACTGGCGGGTGGGTACTAAGTACCCGGGTACCCGCCAGGATTAACCACCCGCGGGTAACCCGCCACCCGCTTCAATCCCTAATAAAAAGTTCTATCTTTGATTCGAGCATGAAAACCAGAAGGAAACCATTGAAAGTCTCGGTTACAGAGGCCAGGCCCTGTGATGGGGTGGTCTCCAAATTGCCTTTGATCAGTGCTGCCATTCTGTCTTGTGTTTGTCGTTTATCTCCCTGCCGCAGTGCAACTCAGTTTTTTGTCGTTTGCACTGGAGTTTCTCAACAGCTCGTGTTGTGTCTGTCTCAGATGCCGCTTGTCTGTTGATGCTGCTGGTTGTCAGCTGTGCCCAGAATTGTGTCAGCAAGACTCGCTCAGGGAAGTTGGTGTTGTGGTTGTGGGTGTTGAGCAATGGTGACTCCACAGGTCTTGACCCACAGCTCAGATCTAAAACTCCGAACTTCTGCAAAACCAGTCAGAACAATCTCTCCTTACCTGTCATGAGTCACAACCGACATTAGCAGTCAGACTTCAGACATCATCAGACTTCCCCGAAGCAATAAATTGTCTTTATTAATACGGAGCTGCGTCTTCTGATTAGCCCTGGAGTGCCGAAAGGGAAGGGGAAGCCCCAACACGATGTCTTGTCATGTTCATTTCAAAGAGAAGATTTCCTAATTCGCCGCAATCCCCCATCAACACCACACCTCAGAAGGAGAAGAAGAAAAAACCGCTTCGTCTCATTAGGGTTTCTCGCACGCAGGTCTGATTGTGAGCCAGCTGCGGCCTGAGTGCTTCACCACTAATAGCCCCCGCCAAAAAACCACCCTCGATAAGGATGCCTAATTACTGCGGTTTTAATTAATTAGACGTTCTTTGTGCGCGTTTTTGAGGATTTTGATAGGCCGGGGTTGGCCGGAGCTGCCTCTCGGGTTCGGAGATCCGTCTTGAGTCTTTGTGGCTGCGAGCAAAACGTGCGCCGAGGTAAGACGGATAATTTCTGACATTTATTCCCTGTCATCAGGCTTCATTTATATTCGTCAAAACTTGCAGTCATCAGAAACAAAGTTGCGAACATTGTGACAGACGCAGTTTTTTTTCCAGCATTCCTTTTTGGCAAGAGAAAGATGCATGTAAAGCTTCACAAAGTGGGTGAAGGTACAAACGCTCTATTTTCTGGGAGGATTTGTTTCTCTGGGCAGACAGCGCAGCTGAGACCGTCGTGATGACAAAGTTTCCTCGCCTGAAATGCAGCTGACCCAGCTTCACGCTTTAGGGTGTCACAGATCACATGATTCTACTTTTAGACGTAGTATACGATCTGTAGACACCAGAGTTGAGCCGTCCAACCACAACTTCACAATTTTTCATCACTGTCAACGCCAACAAAGTGGAGACTGCGTTTTAGGATGTCGACGGTCGGTCGAGTTTTGCTTTGAAATTCATACTTGCTCAGTGAGCCATTTTGTGTGACAGAGATAGATTTTAGTGAAGAGAGTTTCACACGTGTGGAGTGCGTGGTGGCTCCGTTCTGCTGAGCACTGGGAACAGCCCCGGGTTGGAGAGGCGCACCTGATTCCACCTGTCAGACCTGATCATCAACCCCATCACTTCACCCCGTCGCCAACAAAGCCCCTGCCTTTTTGCCTTCACCTGTCACAGACATTTTCACCTCCGGTGCCTCGTCAGGTGAAACGGGTAACGTAACACCGCCCTCACCTGAAAAAGACGCAGTGGTGGTAATCTGCATGCAAACTGCGACCTTTCAATTGCGGTTGGTAGACAGGCAAGTTTTGCTGATGAACCAAACCAATTTACACGTGCTGCACTTGCAGGAAGAAGATCTCTTTGCACAGTGAGGTGGAAAGAACTTTCAAACATTGAGTATTTCAACCTGCAGCACTAGTGCGATATTTGAGGGGCGTTTCTCGTTGATTACTTGAAAACTACTCAACTATCACACTTGCGCTGTATGACAGATATTTAACTCATCCTCACACACTATTCT